>Ga0105164_10000787_pt1 | contig 20843 bp, 18 predicted proteins | sample VDWuncwatermetaG_FD_89674 | JGI IMG/M metagenome (GOLD analysis project Ga0105164, IMG submission 89674) | Wastewater microbial communities from Netherlands to study Microbial Dark Matter (Phase II) - VDW unchlorinated drinking water | ecosystem: Environmental > Aquatic > Freshwater > Drinking...
ACGACGGTATTCCACTTGAGCTTCTCTTGAAAAAGCTTCCAGGCCTCTTTGGGTTCCAGGCGATATTTCTCAAAAGGCCCCCAATGCTGCCGTTCCACAAGGTCCACCGCTCCAGCGATAAGCAAATCCCCCATATTCCGATAGATATTGTCGACACCGGGATGGACTCTGTCTTGAGTCCCAAAAAGTTTCTGGGCCCGTTCATCCTTATCCTGTTTGAACCGCTCTTTAAAATGAAAAATGGCGAGGAGTGTTCCTTCTTTATCATAAAGGGCAACTTTTTCTCCCTTCTCAAGCCCAGAAGCGACCTTCTCATTGGCTTCTCCGACCGGTGAAAAGGTGGGCGGGAGGGTCCAGGGGATACCGTTTGCAAGTCTCCCTCGGTCGAGAATGCTCTGATAGTCCTCTTTTCCGACAAATCCCTCATGAGGGCTGAGGACTCCGGTCGCAAGCATCTCAATTTGAATCGCTGTCTCACGGTCTATGGCAAAAGAGGGGAGTTTCTTGGCCTCCTCCACCGCCTTTTCCTTGTCCTGACCCACCAAAACCCGATGCACCAGTTTCCCCCCAACAGGGGTTTGAACCGTTTTCATGATCTCCTCCAGAATAATCCTTTCAAATAAAGTGTATTGAAGCGTACCATTTATAACTTTTTTTGTCAAGAAAAATTTAAAAAAAATTGCCTATATATAACTATTTTAGTAATAAATATTAAACTCATAACTTATTATTGTCACCTCACTAAGGGGAGGTAAGGAGCGCCTGGGAAGGAGAGATGGAAGAAATAAGCGGGGAAGGAAGGAATTTGCGCTCCGCGCCATCCTTTGAGAGGGCCCTATTTTTCCTTAACGAAAAGCTCCCTTGGGCATTCCGAGAAATGAAACCTTTCTGCTCAAGGCGGATGGCGGCATTGACGACTCTTGCACCACTCATTCCTAAATCCTCTACCACACGACTGGGAGCCATTTTCCTTTTGACCTCGCGAAGATGGTCTAAAATCATCTTTTCATCGGGACCCAAGAGATCTTCAATCTTCTCCGTTTCTTCAAGGGTACTCAATATCCTCTGCCTCAATGCCAGAACTCTTCTTGTCGCCTGGAGACGCCCTTTCGGAGACGTCTGGAGGACCATGACTTTGATACTTTGAACGATCTCTTTTCGTATCGCTGCCACGAGCTGACGGCCCTCTTTTGTCTTAAGGAAGTTTTCTGTACGATCCTTGAGCCGGTCATGTTCCCTGAAGAGCGACAAAAGAACGAGTCTTTCTTGCCAAGGCCGTTCCCGGAGCGCTTGATCCACTTTTTTCGGAGCAGCCTGGGTCCAAAGGAGTGTTCCGGTCTTCGCGGCATATTTCCCAAACCCTGCCAGACCCCCTTGCCGTCGAAGAATCAAGGAAATTCCCGCTTCTTTTTCTCTTTCCAACAATTTCCTAAAATCGTCGGAAGAAAGGGTATGATTCAGGCCTGTAAAGGTAAAATCCTCCCCTTGGGCGATCCGTCTTTCAATGAACTGTCGCGCCTCAGCAAGGGTGTCAAAAGACCTCGGCATCCGTTCACGGTTCAAAAGTTCTACGTCAAACTTCTTTTCCACAAAAAATGCCCGATTATATAACGCCATCTCCGCATAGTCCCCTTTCTGGAGAAAGTGCGGCGCATTCGCCCATTTTCCCAATTTCTTTTCCCTCTCTTTCAATCTCTTTTTCACGTCCTCAAGGAGATTCGGGTCGTTACGATCAAAAGGAGTCCGCCGCTTCTCACGAAGGCTGATCCCCCGGGTTTTCTCAACGGCCCTCACAAAATTATCCAACCCTTTGTCCCGATGGGGACCTATCTGCATTTCATAGGAATAAATGGACTCTTCTCCATATTTGAGCCGCCGCTCCCATAAGGCCTTCTTCGCAACCTTCACAGCTCTCGGGTCATTCGGAGACGGGAAACGTCTGCGGCCCCCATCCTGCGCCTGATGACCTTTCGTATACGCTCTCACGTATTGCGTGATCGCCTCTTGGCTGTCAAAGTAGACGAGCATGTCAAAATCTTTGAGGCGGGCGACGATGCGATCTCTGGGCGTCCCTTCAACAGGAGCGTTCAGTAAGGTGCCGATAATCCACTCTTTGAAAACCTGAAGATTTCCTATCGGTGAGAGCGCGGTGTGATGCACTGCGACAACAGGAATTTTCGCCCGACGCAACAGGGAAAGGAGGTGATCCCCAGGGATGAGATGTCTTCTCAAGCTGATTCCGCGCCAACCGATATGCACCAGCACCGTCGTCACTTTGAGGCCGGAGTTACGGGTTAAAAGATTTCCCATCCGCTTCAGCGCCTCGGTCTTCGCCACGTGGTGCGGTCCGGAAATCACCAAAACCCGTTCGGTGGAATCTGTAAGATCGAGCCGATTAAGAATTTCTTCCGTAAATCGCTCTTCTGTCTTTCCTCCCTCTTCGGGAAGCCCCTCTTCCCTCAGCCACCCCGAAAAACCGAAATGCCCCCGGGGATCAAATCCAAAAATCTCTACCCCCCTCGCGTCGGCAGCGCGGAGCATTGGGAGCCAGTGGGAAGGGAAATGCTGTTTGAAAAGCTCCTGAGAAGAGGCATCGGGGTCTTCGGTGCGCACGAAATTCCAGAAACGCTCCCATGTCTCTTTGTCCTCTCGTATTAAAGGAAGGAGTTCTTCTTCCACGGCCCGGGGATGATATTCGATCAACAACTTCTTCAATCCCACTTCGCGAGAAAGTCGGTCCACAAGGGCCTCGAGAAATTGAGAGTAGGTTGTCCCTGAAGTATCCGGATGCGGGTCACTGAGCACCACCACCTGTCTTCCCCGTTTGTAGGCATCCACAATCATCTGAATCGGCCCGCCGGGATACTGATGCCCCTCAAGGTACGCTCTGAACGCTTTCGCACCACCCTCTTGCGCGGAGGTCCCTGAACCCCACTCGGAGTCGCGAGCGAGTTCCCCAATGGGTGCAACAAGTATCTCGAGTTCTTGGAGGCGCGGATGTAGCCGACGGAATGCCTCACTCGTGAGATCTGCCGCGCTGGTTAAAAGAACGACGTGGACCTGGGGATCGTCACGAAGCGACTCGAAGGCACGAGCCACTTCATGAGTTGCAAGGACCTCTTCAAATTCTGGAAGAGAGTTATAGCGAAGTTCAATAAATCCATCCGGCTCTTCTGGAGTAAGCTGCGCCCGAACAGCCTCTCTTGCTTGTTGGAATCGCTCATGGGTTAGGTCTTCTACTTTAAGGGATACGACCGGCGCCTGACGTAACGATGGCTCCATCTGGCGTGCAAGATCGATCAACCCTCTGAAAGACCTCGGTCTTAAGAAATCAGAAGGGCCCGCCCACGCCGGGAGGATGCTTGACAGAAGAAAAACATTTGCTATAAGAAGTGAGATAAATCTTGTAACTCGTTTCATAGTTTTGTATTCCCCTCGCACCTCACTAAAATAAAGGGTGCTCGGGATTAATTCAGCCATATAACTTATGGAACCCTAAAGGGTTCCATAAGTTATATGGCTTCATTAAAAGCTGAGAAAAAGAGGGCAAAAAAAGAGCCCTTTTTTTGAGGCCAGTCTAATCTATCAAGTATGCCTTATGGGGGGGCTAAAAGCAAGATGAAATAACAAGATTTTGCGTCGATTAACTAAACGGACGGGTCTTTAATCGGAGGAGGAACGGCGGATTTTATCCAGATATTCTTTAAAACGCTTCTCATAGCCCTGCTCAGTAGGGAAATAATAGCGGGTTTTGGAGGCCTTGTATTCCTGTTTGACATAATGATCCTTAAAGGCGTGGGCATATTGATACCCTTCCCCGTGACCGAGCTTCTTTGCACCGGCATAATGGGAATCTTTCAGAGGGGTCGGCACTTCCAGAGTCCTCCCCTTTTCCACATCCTCCATCGCTTTGGAAATCGCCATATAGGAAGCGTTTGATTTTGGAGCACAAGCGATATAAGCGACCGCCTGTGCAAGCGGGATCTTGGCTTCAGGCATTCCGACAAACTCGACCGCTTGTTGCGCAGCCACTGCTAACACTAAAGCCTGTGGGTCGGCATTCCCGACATCCTCGGATGCGCAGATCACAATCCGTCTTACGATGAAACGGGGATCTTCGCCGGCATAAATCATCTTGGCAAGCCAATAAAGCGCTGCGTCTGGATCGGACCCGCGCATACTTTTGATAAAGGCAGAGGCAGTATCATAATGCGCGTCTTCATCGCGGTCATAGACAACCGCCTTTTTCTGAATCGACTCCTCCGCCACTTCCAACGTAAAGTGAACCATTCCTGTTTTATCCGGTTTTGTCGTCGTCACACCGAGCTCAAGGGCATTCAAGGCCCGGCGGGCATCTCCCTCGGAAAGTTTTGCAAGATGGAGGAGTGCTTCTGGTTCTATTTTTACTTTCCATCGGCCCAGCCCCCGCTCTTTATCAGAGAGGGCGCGTTCGAGGACTGAAGCAATTTCTCTTTCAGCAAGCGGTTTAAATTCAAAAACCATCGAACGGGAAAGGAGCGCTGAGACGATTGAAAAGAAAGGATTATGCGTCGTCGTGCCGACGAGGATGAGCATCCCTGATTCCACATCCGGCATGAGGACATCCTGCTGAGCTTTATTGAAGCGGTGGATTTCGTCGATGACAAGAATCGTCGGTTTTCCTTCTGCTTTTTTCCTCCTCTCGGCCAGAGTGATGATTTTCCGGAGTTCCTGGACATTGCTGGTCGTCGCATTAATCCGCTCAAAGGGGGAGTGCATCAAATCGCTGAGAAGGTGCGCAAGGGCCGTTTTCCCGACGCCTGGAGGACCATAAAGAATGAGAGAGTGAGGCCGGCCCGCCTGAATGGCGCGACGGAGAAGTTTGCCTTCTCCGACGATGTGAGTTTGGCCGATAAATTCCTCAAAGGTCCGGGGACGCATCCGCAGCGAAAGGGGCAACTCGGGGGCGGGGGATTTTGTTTTGGAAGGGGATTCAAAGAGGTCCATACGTTGCCTCTTAATTCGAGCGGATCTTGGCGCCTCGCCGCTTTAACGTTTCAAGAATCGCCTGATACTTTTCATTGACTTCTTCATCTGTCAATGTCCGATCGGGATGAAGAAATTCGATCCGGTAGGAAAGCCCGCGCGACCCCGCAGGGACGACACGAGGGTCAGAATAAGTATCAAAAAGAGACACTTCACGCACCCACTCTCCTCCTTCTTCACGGATGGCGCGGATCAGCTCCTCCGAGGAGGTCTCTTTCCCGATAATGAGTGAGATATCTCGCCGTACGGAAGGATACTTCGGGAGAGGGGCATATTTTTTGGAAGAAGAAATGGCGCGGATTAATTCTGAGAGATCGAGTTCTGCAACAACGATTTTCCCCTTGAGGTCAAAAAAATGGGTGACGGAAGGAGCAAGCTCCCCCAAAATCCCAACCTCTCTTCCTCCCAAAACAAGCGCCATCGAAGGCCCTTGCGGCGAGAGAAATGGAACCATTTTCTTTTGATAAACACATTCTAAAGAAGCGTCAAACGATTTGACCAACGCCTCGCATCTTCCTTTAAGGTCGAAAAAATCGTAAGACGAAGGTTTCGTTCTCCAGTTCCCTGGGCCTTCTCCGGAAAGAAGGATGCCGAGTTTCTTTCTCTCCTGATAAAGACCCCCGTCTTTTTCATAAACCGGCCCCACTTCAAAAATGGGCACCTTCTCCACTCTCCGATGGTGATTATGCGCCGCCACTTCAGCAAGGCGGAGGATCAAAGAGGGGCGCATGAGTTCCTGTTCGAGACTGATCGGGTTTCGAACCGGAATTGCAAAGGTGTCGTCACTGAAAAATACTTTTAAAAGAGCGCGGCTCAAAAGGCTGTAGGTCACAACTTCAAAAAGTCCCTGTGACACCAAAAAATCTTTGATCTGTTCGGTCGTGACCCTTTCGACCCCAACAGGCTGAATGTCTTTCCCGAGAGAGGTCCGCTTGCGCAAAGGAACGGTGACAGGGATATGGTCATACCCTAAAACTCTTCCGATTTCTTCCGCAACGTCCACGGACTCCTTGAGATCCCTTCGGAAAGAAGGGGGAGTGATTCGAAAAAACCTGCCTCTCGCATTGACGCGACACCCCAGCGCCTCAAGGAATGCCCGTGTTTTTGATACCGATGGAGAAATGCCCAGAGTTCGATCAAGGTCCTGAAGAGAAATGGAAATTCTTTTTGTGGGGAAAGATTTCTTCCCCAGATCCTTGAAAGGACCCGTCCATTCGCCTTTCGCCCATTTCTGAAAAAGAAGGGAAGCCCGATCTGCCCCCCTCCTCACTCCTTCTAGAGAAACACCCCGTTCGAATCGGTAAGAGGACTCTGTGGTGATCCCCAGCCTCTTCGAAGTGCGACGGATCCTGATCGGGTCAAAATAGGCGCTTTCCAAGAGAACCCGCTTTGTGGCCGGCCCAAGCTCGGTTGCTTTGCCTCCGAGGACCCCCGCAAGGGCTACCGGTTTCTCGGCATCAGCGATCACGAGGTCTTCTGTGTGAAGGACCCGTTGGACTCCGTCGATTGTTAAAAGGGTCTCACCCCGTCGGGCAGAGCGAATGATCAGTGCTCCTCCCTCGATCCGGTCATAGTCAAAGGCATGCAGCGGCTGCCCTTCTTCGAGGAGAATGTAATTTGTAATATCCACGACATTATTCACCGAACGGAATCCTAACCGCTCAAGACGTTCCTTCATCCACGCGGGGGTTTCACCTATCTCTATTTGGCTAAAAAGTTTCCCAATATAGCGTAAACACCCTTTTTTATCCTGGATGGAAATCCGAAGAGGTAGAGTGTTCCGTGTGTGAGCGCGAAGGGGATGATGGGATGGAAGTTTGAACCGCATTCCTGTGAGCGCCGCAATGTCTCTTGCAATGCCGATGTGACTTAAGAGATCGGGGCGGTTTGGCGTAATTTCTATTTCAAGAATCGTATCCCCCTCTTTTTTCTCTGTTTTCGTCACCTCGAGCCCGCCCATTGTGAGCCGTTCGGAGAGTTTCTCGACGGGAAGACGAATTTGGACGAACTCTTTAAGCCACTCTAAGGATACCTTCATACCTCACCCCAGACATAAGACTTAAGACTAAAGACTTCGAGTCTTAGGTCTTTGGTCTTTTGTCTTTGGTCTTTGGTCTAGAACTGCTTGAGAAACCGCAGATCGTTTTCAAAAAATAAACGGATGTCGTCGATGCCGAACTTAAGCATCGTAAGTCGTTCTACTCCCATCCCGAACGCAAATCCGCGGAAACGTCGGCTGTCCACACCGACGGCGCGGAACACGTTCGGGTGTACCATGCCCGCCCCCAGAACTTCCAACCACCCTTTCTGACTGCAGACGCGGCATCCTGTTCCGTCACAGAGAATGCAGGAGATATCTACCTCGGCACTCGGTTCGGTAAACGGGAAAAAGTGGGGACGAAAACGGATTTTGGTTTTGGGTCCAAAAAAGCGCCTTGTAAAAAGGGTGAGAATCCCCTTCAAATCCGAAAAGCGGACATCTTTATCCACCCAAAGCCCTTCAATTTGATGAAACATGAAGGAGTGACTCGCATCAACCGCATCCGGGCGAAACACCCGCCCCGGCGCCACAATGCGGAGAGGTGGCTTTTCCTTTTCCATCACACGGATCTGGACAGTGGAGGTTTGACTCCGGAGGAGCCACCGGTCATCCAGATAAAAGGTATCAAAAGTGTCGCGGGAAGGGTGGGATTTTGGAATATTCAAAGCGTCGAAATTATAATATTCCGTTTCGATCTCCGGTCCCTCGACGATACGGAAACCGAGGGTCAGAAAAATGTCACAGATTTCATGGATGACCTGAGAAAGCGGGTGACGCCTTCCAGTTTCCACAAAGAGCCCTGGAAGCATCAGATCCTCCGAAGAAGATTCCCCGCCATGCTTTCCTCCCAATGCTTTCAGTTTTTCATCAATTTTGGATCTGATTTTTTCTTTGAGGATATTTGTCCGCTGACCCATCAGAGGACGTTCTTCGGGAGGAAGCGTTGCCATTTCTTTCAGAATTGCGGCAAGAGGACTATGCCGTCCCAGAAATTTGATACGAAGCCCCTCGAGGAGTTTTGAGGTCGTGGCCTGTTCAATCTCGGAAAAGGCAGACGCTTCGAGCGCCGCGAGTGTTTCCTTCATGAACTTTTACCGCCCGAGTGCTTGGCGAGCTCGACCAGTTCCTGAAAAGCCCCCGCGTCATGCAGCGCAAGGTCAGCAAGAATTTTCCGATCCAAAGTGACCTTCGCCTCCTTGAGCCCCTTCATCAACTTGGAATAGGAGAGCCCCTCGGCGCGGCAGGCTGCGTTAATCCGCGTGACCCAAAGTCTTCGGAAATCGCGCTTGCGAACCTTCCGATCCCGTGTCGCATAGGCCATCGCCCGTTTGACCGAATCGCGCGCCACCGTATAAAGACGGTGACGGCCTCCCCAGTATCCTTCTGCTTTCTTTAAAATTTTCTTCCGCCTCTTGTGGGCGGCCACTCCATGGCGTGCCCTTGGCATCTATTTCCTCCCGTATGGTAGAAGTTTGTTAATGACCTTCCTGTCCGCGGCTGAAACCAATGTGCTCTTCCGTAAATATCGTTTCCTCTTCGAGGATTTATGCCCCAAAAGATGGCTGGTCCCCGCGCGGTACCTCTTGAATTTCCCACGTTTTGTGATATGAATCCGCTTTGAAGCGGATTTCCTCGTCTTTAATTTTGGCATTTTCCTTTTCTCCTTCGACTCTGCTCAGGATGCCCTTCGACAAGCTCAGGACCGTTCGAAGGGTCGTGAGCAACGTCGAACGGGTTCTAGTTCGATTGCTCTCACCATCCCTCAAACCACTTCTACTTTGCTCCGACAATCATGACGAGACTCCGCCCTTCGGAAAGTGGGCCTTTTTCAATTTCACCAATGTCGGAAATATCCTTTGCAAACCGATCGAGGATGGCCCGCCCCAGTTCCTGGTGGGCCATCTCCCTTCCGCGGAAAACAAGGGTCACCTTAATCCGATCTCCGCGTTTTAAGAAACGTTGCACGTGGTGAAGTTTTGTCTGGTAATCGTGCTCTCCGATCTTAGGCTTAAGCCGTATTTCTTTGACATGAATCACCCGTTGTCTTTTACGAGCGGCTTTTTCCTTTTTTTCTTGGTCATACTTAAACTTGCTGAAATTCATAATCCGGCAAACGGGAGGCACGGCTTGTGGAGACACTTCCACCAAATCCAAACCGTATTCAACAGCCCGTTTCAGGGCCTCCTGAGTCTCAACCACTCCAAACTGATCGCCCTCAGGCCCAATCAGCCGCACTTTATCCACCCGAATCTTCTCGTTTACCCTCACTCTTTTAAGAATGGGACATCACCGCCTTTCAATGAGCCCCGCTCGCTTTGCTTCGCAAAGCGAAGCATGCGGGGAGGGATATGTTATTTTTTCTCTTGGACTTCTCCCTGAAGTCTCTGAACGAACGCCTCGAGTTTCATTTTCCCCAAATCACCCGCCCGTCGCTCACGCACCGAGACGACTTCCTCGTTCACCTCTTTCTCACCCACTACCACCATATAAGGGATCTGTTCCGTCTGGGCTTCCCGGATCTTGTATTGCATCTTCTCATTCCGATCGTCCAAAAGAACTCGGATTCCCCCCTGCTTCAGGTTGTTTGTGAGTTCGCGGGCATAGGCATGCTGTTCCTCTGAAATCGGAATGACCACTGCCTGTACAGGAGCTAGCCAAATCGGAAACGCTCCGGCATACTGTTCAATCAGAATTCCAAAAAAACGCTCCAGACTTCCCAAAATCGCCCGATGGATCATGATAGGCCGATGGTTCTTCCCATCTGCGCCCGCATAGGAAAGATTGAACCGTGCCGGAAGGGCAAAGTCGCATTGGATAGTGGCACATTGCCAAAGCCGGCCCAGCACATCCTTCAGTTTAATATCAATCTTGGGACCATAAAAAGCCCCTTCTCCTTTTGCAATTTTGATCTCTCCAAACTTTCGGCGGGCTGCTTCTGTTAAAGCCGCTTCGGCCTTGTCCCAGTCTTTGATCTCTCCGACAAATTTCTCCGGGCGTGTGCTGAGCTCCACATCCCATTCGTGAAACCCAAAATCTTTCATGACTTCAAAAGTGAGTTCGATAATTCCTTCTATCTCTGCCACAAGCTGGTTCTCTTCGCAAAACAGATGGGCATCATCTTGGGTGAACCCCCGGACCCGAAGCAACCCATGCAAGACGCCTGCCCGTTCATTGCGATAAACGGTCCCCAGTTCAAAGAAACGGATCGGCAATTCCCGGTAACTGCGAAGACGCGACTTATAAATCAGGACGTGGCCGGGACAATTCATCGGCTTCACGCCGAAAGATTGCCCTTCCGCCTCAAAGAGAAACATATTTTCTTTATAATACTCAAGGTGCCCCGATTGTTTCCAGATGTCGCTCCGCAGAATATGCGGCGTCCCGACAAATTGATACCCTGAAGCCAAATGTCTTTCGCAAACATAATCCTCGATGAGTTTGCGGACGAGCGCACCCTTCGGATGATAAAACACAAGGCCGGCTCCCGCTTCTTCTTCAATCGTGAAAAGCCCGAGGGCCGGCCCGAGTTTGCGGTGGTCCCGTTTTTTCGCCTCTTCCCTCACTTTGAGGAATTGATCCAGTTCTTTCTGGGAATAAAAAGCGGTTCCATAAATGCGCTGGAGCATTTTATTCGATTCTTTGCCGTACCAATAGGCCCCCGCCACACTCAAAAGTTTGAAGGCACCAATTTCCTCCGTCCTTGCGACATGGGGTCCCTGGCAGAGGTCGACAAAATCCCCGTCGGTAAAAATGGAAATTTCCTTATCTTGAATACGGTTTAAAATTCTGTCCACTTTATACGGTTCATTCTTCCTCTTGAAAAATTCAGCGGCTTTTTTGCGCTCCATGAAAGATTGCTTAAAAGAATGGTTCTCTTTGACGATTTTCTTCATCTCCGCTTCAATCTGAGAGAAATGTTCTTCGCTGATCGTCACAGGGCAGTCGACATCATAAAAAAATCCATCTTCTGTCGGAGGCCCATCGTCTAATTTTGTCTCCGGCCAGAGCCGCTTGATCGCCTGGGCCATCACATGACTTGCGGAATGTCTTAACCGTTCAAGTCCTGAATCCATCACCTCTCCATTCTACTCTAAACGCTAAATAGGGTGGGCCCAAGAGGACTCGGCGCCCTCCGCTCATTTCATTCGCTCCGGGTCGGCCCCCCGCCGCGCTGACGGCCCTCCTATTCGTCGGGCCTTTTCATCCCCCGGATGCGCGCGGCTCCCTTCGAGTCCTAACCGGCGCACTATTTCCAAAATATGGTGGGCCCAAGAGGACTCGAACCTCTGACCTCTTCCATGTCAAGGAAGCGCTCTAACCAACTGAGCTATGAGCCCTAAACCGGACCGAGATAAACGGTCCGAACCCCAAAGGCCCACAACCTAATGCACTGGGCGAGGTGGGATTCGAACCCACAAGCCTTACGGCAAGAGATTTTAAGTCTCTCGAGTATACCGTTCCTCCACTCGCCCCAAAAGGATGATGCGGCCATAGAATTTGGAGGCGCGGGTCGGAATCGAACCGACGGATAGGGGTTTTGCAGACCCCCGCCTTACCATTTGGCTACGTCGCCAGAGCCTTTCGCGAGAACGAGCTCTTCAATAGCATCTAAAAGTACTGAGGCAAGTTTTCTCTTGGAGACGCGTTTTAATTCTCGCCGGCGGCCGTTTCTCCAGAGGAGAGAGGCATTCACCTGCCGCTCCCCGAAAGGATTGTTCCTCCGATCCAAAACATTGGCGACCAGGAGATCTAGATTTTTCTCATGCAGCTTCCGGAGCGCATGCGTCAGGAGCCGTTCCGTTTCCAAAGCGAACCCGATGAGAATCTGATGTTTCCTATGCCGAGCAATTTCTTTCAGAATGTCACGATTCTCTTCGAGGAGAAGAGAGATTTCCTTTCCACCCCGTTTTAACTTGGAGTGAAAAAGTTTTTTGACGCGGTAATCAGACACCGCCGCGCTCATCACCAAGACGTCTACTTTCGGGAAAATCGAGACAACCGCCCGACGCATGTCCTCCGCACCCACCACATCAATCCAACGGGCCCTCGGAAGAGGGGGAAGCGCTATCGGGCCTGCAATACAGGTGACCCGATGCCCCCGGCGGAGCCCTTCCTGGGCGACAAAATACCCCAGCGTCCCCGTCGCACGATTGGTAATAAATCGTATAGGATCGATAGACTCCCAGGTGGGACCGAGGGTAACCAACATGTGGTGTTTCCGAGGAGGAGCCGACATTTCACCGCAAAAGCCTTTTAACAGCGGTTACAATCTCCTCGGCCGTCGCAATATGCCCCAAACCCTCAATATTACAGGTGAGATGGCCTTTGACTGGACCGATGAAATGGTACCCCAGTTTCTTGAGAAAAGCGATATTCATCTGGACAGCGCTTTGTCGGTACATGACATCACTCATTGCAGGGCAGAGCATCACTTTCGCCTGGGTGGCGGAAACGACGCATGTGAGGAGATCGTCATAAATCCCATGAGCGAGTTTACCCATGAGATTTGCAGAACAAGGTGAAATCAGAACAAGATTGGCCCATTGGGCAAGGGCGGTATGCAGAGGCCCCAGCGTCTGATCCCCCTCAAAAAGACCGGTATAGACCTTCTGCCGCGAAAGGACCTCAAACGTGAGCGGCCGCACAAACTCCTGGGCCTCCTCCGTCATCACGCACCGAACTTGATAACGGCTTTCCACCAAGCGGTTTACAAGGTCGCACGCCATGTAACAGGCGATGCTGCCGGTAAGGCCGAGAACAATTTTTTGCCGCGGCAATCTATTTTTCCTTTTGCTTGTAAGTCACGAGCCCTTGTCGGATCTCCTCGAGGGCGATCGTCGCTGCCTTTTTGGATTTAATCTCAACCAAAGGGAGTGCCCCGACGTTGAGCTCCGCCGCCCTACGGGAAGCGAGATTGACAAGCTTATAGACACTCCCGGTTTTCTTCATCAGTTCTTCAATCGGGATATCAATCATTTGCGTTCCGATCATCGGTCTCTTCTCACAATCTGTTTCAGCGTTCGAAGAGCCCGGTTTAAGTCGTCGTTGACGACCACATAATCATACCAGTCTGCCTGGGTGACTTCTTCCTCAGCGATGCGAAGGCGTTTTACAAGTTCCGATTTCTTCTCGGTTCTCCGCCCCGCCAACCTCTTTTTTAAATCCCCAAAGGTGGGGGGGAGAAGAAAGATGGTGACGGCATCCCTAAAACGTTTTTTAACCTCCCGGGCCCCACGCACATCCAAAAGGAGGATGACATCCTTCCCCTCTTTTAAGAATTGCTGAATCGGACCGAGGGGTGTTCCATAAAAAGAGTGGGCGTACTCTGTCCATTCCAAAAGACCTTTCTGTCTTCTCAGGCGTTCGAATGTGCCGCGTGAAACAAAAAAATAATCCTTCCCCTCAACTTCTCCCCGTCGTGGAGGGCGGGTTGTCACCGAAACGGAACGGGTCAGACGGGGGGTCGTTTCAAGAAGCTTGTTGCAAAGCGTCGTCTTGCCGCCTCCTGAAGGTGCAGAGAGAACAAAAATTTTCCCGATCAAATCTTCTCTGCAATCCGTTGTGCAATCGTCTCGGGCTGAGCGCTCGAGAGAATCACATGATCACTGTCGGTAATCACAATCGCCCGCGTACGCCGCCCGTGAGTGGCGTCAATCAGTTTGCGATTCCGGCGCGCTTCCTCACGCATCCGTTTGACAGGTGCCGCTTCAGGAGAGACGACTGCGATGATTCTGTCGCGCATCACGATATTGTTGAACCCAAGATTTACAATGAGCCCCATTGTCGCCTAAGCAATATTCTGGATCTGTTCACGAATGCGTTCGATCTCCCCCTTGATCTGGATAACGCTCTGGGAAATCTCGAGGTCATGAGATTTTTGACCAATGGTGTTGATTTCCCGTTGGAGCTCCTGGGCAATGAAATCGAGTTTACGGCCCGCCTCTTCCTTCATGGACAAGGTCTTTTGGAGCGCCTCAAGATGAGAATGCATTCGCGTCACCTCTTCGGTGATATCCGAATTCTCTGCAAAAAAAACGACTTCTTGCTCTAGACGGTCCCGATCGACTTTTTCCGAACCGGTCATCTCCTTGATCCGCTCCAAAAGCCGTGTGCGATACTGTTTTAAAACAATCGGCGCACGTTTTGCGATCCTCGTCAGCTCTTTTTCAATAAGGGTGGCCCTCCGCAAGAGATCATTCGTTAAAGCTTTTCCTTCAGTTTCTCGCATCTCAATAAGCTGGTCAGTCGCTTTCTCAAGAGCCTCGCGGATCTGCGACCAGATCTCCTGGATCTCCTCCTTGGCGGTATCGGCCTTCACCACATCCGGCAAGGAAAGAAGATCTCCTATTCCGATTTCCCCGTGGAGATTCAGTTCCTTTTTTAAAGAAACAAGAATCTCGTAATACCGTTTTGCATGCCTTTCATCAATGTGGGCTAAATCCCCGAATGCTCCGTCTCGTTCGAAAGAAACAGAAAGTGTAATGCGCCCCCGTTTCAATTTCTTTGAAACGGTCTCCCGGATCCGGTCCTCTAAAGAAAGGAGGCTCGAAGGAAGTCTGCTGCTCACTTCCAGGTAACGGTGGTTCAGGCTCCGGGCCTCAACGACGACAGTCCCCCACTTCCCTTTCGCTTCCCCGCGTCCAAACCCTGTCATGCTGGTTGCCATGGTATACCCTAAGTCTCCTTAGAGAATGGGTGTGTGAGTGTGTGAGAGAATGGGTACCAGGTTTGATTCTTACTCATTCTCCCATTCTCCCATTCTCCCATTCTCCAACCAATCGTTTTGCAAGAGCTTTATGCTCTTCCCAAAGCGCTTTGGGGAGACGCTCTCCGATCGAATTGAAAAATTCCGATTGTAGCTTGAGGTCCTCTTGCCAAGCGGCCTGATCGACGCTCAAAAGAAGTTCGAATGTTTCTTCGGAAAGCGAAAGCCCCGTCCTGTCAATGGCCGATGGAGGGGGAAGATATCCAATTGCTTTCTCAGTGGCCTCCCCCCGATCCTGGCAACGATCTACAATCCACCGGAGGACTCGGAGATTTTCACCATAGCCGGGCCAAAGGAATTTTCCATTCTCTCCCGTGCGGAACCAGTTCACATGGAAAATTTTTGGAGGACGGCTCAGTTTTCCTCCCATCGCGAGCCAATGATTGAAATAATCGCCGACATGATAGCCGCAGAAAGGCAGCATCGCCATCGGGTCGCGCCGCACGATCCCCACTTTCCCCGTCGCGGCGGCTGTTGTTTCTGAAGCCATCGTCGCACCGATGAATACACCCTGTTGCCAATTCCGTGCTTCATAGACGAGAGGTGCCACTTTTGCGCGTCGACCTCCGAAAAGAATTCCGCTGATCGGCACCCCCTTCGGGTCTTCCCAGTGCGGTGAAATGGAAGGACACTGGGATGCGGGGGCGGTAAAGCGGCTATTCGGATGGGCCCCTTTTTCTTTTGAATCAGGTGTCCAAGGTTTCCCCCGCCAATCAATTCCTTCCCTCGGCGGCTCGCCGTCCATCCCCTCCCACCAAACCGTACCATCCGGTTTCCGGAGCACATTCGTATAAAGCGTATTCCGTTGGGTTGTTGCCATCGCATTCGGATTAGAAGTAGAGTTCGTGCCCGGTGCGACTCCGAAAAATCCGGCCTCGGGGTTCGTCGCCCAAAGCCTCCCATCTGGCCCGATCCGTAGCCAAGCGATGTCATCCCCGACGGTCCAAATTTTGTACCCTTTCTGGGATTTCGGAGGAACGAGCATCGCGAGATTTGTTTTGCCGCACTGGCTCGGGAAAGCCCCCGTCAAGTAAGTCACATTCCCTTTTGGATCCTCTACACCGATAATGAGCATGTGTTCCGCCAACCACCCTTCTCGCCGGCCCAAAAAGCTTGCGATCCGGAGGGCAAGACATTTTTTCCCAAGAAGGGCATTCCCCCCATATCCTGATCCGACGCTCCAGATGGTATTGTCTTCCGGAAAATGGCAGATATACCGACGGGCTTCACTTAAGTCTGCTTTACTGTGGAGGCCGCGCGTGAAATCATTGGAATCGCCCAACTGTTCCCACGCCACATTTCCCATCCGCGTCGTGATCCGCATGTTGAGGGCGACGTAGACGCTATCCGTCAGTTCAATTCCCACCTTGCTGAAAGGAGAGCGCGGCTGGCCCATAATAAAAGGAATAACATACAGGGTTCGGCCCCGCATCGCTCCGTCGTAAATGGCCGACAATTTCCGATAGGCCTCTTCGGGATCCATCCAGTTATTGGTCGGGCCGGCGTCCTCTTTATTTTCGGTGCAAATAAAAGTCAGGTGCTCCGTTCGCGCTACATCATTCTGTGCCGAACGGTGCAAATAACACCCGGGGAGCTTTTCCTGATTGAGCGCTTCGAGATCTCCACTCCGGATGGCTTCTTGAATCAGTTCCTCTTTTTCCTCTTCCGAGCCGTTGCACCAATAAATCCTATCGGGTTTACAGAGTCTTGTCATTTCCTCGACCCACGCGAGGACATATTTGTTTGTTGTTCCTGCTGTCACTTCATGCACGGTCATTGCCTACGCCCATGCCTTTCGTTTCGCATTCACCGTCTCTTCTTTGACGGGATAAGGTTCAAAAACAAGTTCATCCGGGTCAAACCAAAGTTTGATTTCCCGTTCCGCCTCCACTTCATTCGTGGAGGCATGAATCACATTCTCATAAATCCCCCGGGTCGTAATCCGTCCATAAGCGCCACGAATCGATACAGGATCCGCCTCTTCGGGGTTGGTCGCACCACACAGGGCTCGGACTTTCTGAATCGCATCTTCTCCACGATAAACAAGGGCCATCACCCTCGGTGTGTGAAATTCTCCCATGAGGTACCGCACCAGCTCCTCAAAAAAGGGCTTGTCTTTCATGTGATAATAATGGTTCACTGCAAGTTCCCGGCTCGGCTGCGCAATTTTTGCCCCGATAATAATCAGTTTTGTTTCAGAAAGCCGCGTGAGGATATTGCCTGTCAGTGACTTCTTGAGTCCATCCGGCTTGATTAAAACGAGTGTCTGCTGTTCCACGCCGCTCATCCCTGCCTCTTCTCCCTGAGAAGCCGGATGAGGCGCTCCCGTTCCGCCGGAGAATAATATTCCAGCACAATCTTCCCTCTTCCTTTCCTCTCTGCAATCCGCACCTTTGTCCCCAAGACACGCTGAAGTTCTTCCTCCATATGCCGCACCGTCTCATCGGCAGAAATTTTCTTTCGTATCCTTGAGCGGCCGATCCGCTCTGCTTCACGCACCGAGAGATTTGATGCGAGAATCTTTTCACAAAGTTTTAGTCTTTCCTCCTCGCTCGTCTTCGCAAGGATCGCCCGGGCATGCCCCATCGTGAGGTGCCCTCGAATCAGTTCCTCCTGAATCCGCTTTGGGAGGCCGAGGAGCCGAACGGTATTTGCAATCGAGGAACGGTCCTTTCCCACAACCTCTGCCACACTCTCTTGCGTCATATGAAATTCGTCCATCAGTCTCTGATAGGCGTGTGCCTCTTCAATTGGACTCAGGTCACTCCGCTGGACATTCTCAACAATCGAGCACTCGAGCGCCTCTTCGTCGCTCATCGCTCGGACGACGGCGGGAATCTCCAAAAGACCGACCGCCTGTGCGGCGCGAAACCTCCGTTCCCCGCAGACAATTTCATAGCCGGTCTCCCCGCCTGCCGGCGAGGCAGGTTTGGGCCTCACAAGAATCGGTTGCACCACCCCATTTTTCCGGATCGATGCCGTCAGTTCCTCATGCGTCTCGGGATCGAAATGCTCGCGGGGCTGACGGGGATTGGATTGAATCTTATCCATCCGCACTAAAAGCGTGTCCTCCCCTTCCGGCTTTTCTCCCTCCGGAATGAGCACCCGAAGTCCACGTCCCAATGCTTTTCGTTCCGCCATTATGCCGCCTTCACAACTGTTCCCAGGATTTCCTGACCAAGTTCCCGATATTTCTGCGCGCCGAGGCAGTTCGCATCATACAGCGCGATCGGTTTTCCGAAACCGGGCGCTTCGCTTAACCGAATACTTCTCGGAATCACCGTCTGATACACTTTCTCCTTAAAATAATTTCTCGTCTCCTGGATGACCTGATCGGTCAGATTCGTCCGAAAATCGGCCATCGTCAAAAGCACGCCTCGAAGAGAGAGTGTTGGATTCAGCCGTTCGCGCACAAGGTCAATGGTCCGCATAAGCTGACTCAATCCCTCTAGGGCAAAATATTCGCACTGCATCGGAATAATCACCGAATGAGAAGCAACAAGGGCGTTGATCGTCAGGAGCCCGAGTGATGGCGGAGAATCGATAAAAATAAAATCGTACTCGTCCCCCAAAGGAACCAAGGCGCTTCTCAATTTCCCCTCTCTCCCAATTTCTGAAACGAGTTCCACCTCCGCCCCAATAAGATCTTCATTGGAGGGGATGAGAAAAAGCCCTCCCACTTCTGTGGTCCTGATGATTTTTTCAGGAACGGCTTCTTCTAAAAGGAGTTGATAGGTCCCAACTTTGACTAATTTTTTGTCAATTCCAAGCCCGCTCGTTGCATTCGCCTGCGGATCCATATCTACAAGGAGAATTTTCTTGCCCGAAAGCGCAAGATAACTTGAAAGATTTATTGCGGTGGTTGTTTTCCCGACGCCTCCTTTTTGATTACAAACCGCAATAATTTCACTCATAAATTATTTATTTTCATATGGTTATGTATAAATAGAATAGGGTATAGTTCCACGTGAAACAGTTTAACAGATTCAACATTCAAAGTCAATGGTTCGACTTTGCTCAGGGTCAATGCTCCGATTTCTCTCCCCGCTTTCCAATGCAACAAGGAGTAATGAAAGGTCGCAAGGCGTTACTCCCTGAATCCGTCCTGCCTGACCCAAAGAGTGTGGTCTGACTTTCGCCAGCTTCTCAAGCGCTTCCTTCTTGAGTCCTTTGACTTTTTCAAAAGGAAAATTTTCTGGGATCCGTTTCCTTTCAAGCCGCGCGAGTTTCTTTGCTGAGGCAAGCTCCTTTTGAATATACCCTTCGTATTTCACCTCAAGTTCCACTTGGCAGCGGATCTCCTCTGGAATCCCGGACAACTCCTCAGGCGTCCACGGAAGATCCTCAAAACCGACCTCTGGTCGACGGAGAATCTGATCAAAAGACTTACCTCCCACTTTCATTCTTTTGAGTCGGTCCGCCGCTTCGCGAATCTTTCTTTTCTTTTCGAGACAGGTGTGATAGCGCTCCTCGGAAATGAGGCCGACTTCGCGCCCATATTTCATCAATCGGAGATCCGCATTGTCTTGGCGGAGAAGCAAACGGTATTCTGCGCGTGAAGTAAAAATCCGATAAGGTTCTTCGACCCCCTTTGTCACCAAGTCGTCGATGACCACCCCGATATACGATTCAAACCGTCCCAAAACGAGAGGATCTCCCCCCCGCAATTTCTGAGCCGCGTTGATCCCTGCCATAATTCCTTGGCAAGCGGCTTCTTCATATCCTGTCGTCCCGTTGATCTGTCCCGCGAAGAAAAGATTTTCAATCCGTTTCGTCTCCAGACTCATTTTAAGCTGCGTCGGTGGGCAATAATCATACTCAACGGCATATCCAAACCTCATGATTTCAGCATGTTCCAATCCTTCTATGGTCCTTACGAATGCGATTTGTACATCGATCGGGAGACTGGTAGAAATCCCGTTCAGGTAATATTCCTCGGTGTTTCTTCCCTCCGGCTCAAAGAAGATTTGATGACGTAGTTTTTCAGGAAAGCGGACGACTTTATCTTCAATGGAGGGGCAGTACCGGGGGCCGATCCCTTTAATTCTCCCTGCATAAAGAGGCGAACGATGAAGATTCGCCCGGATGATTTCATGAGTTTTCTCGTTCGTGTAGCCGATATAACAGGGGAGCTGTTTTTGCCGGATTCTCACTGTCGAAAATGAAAAGGGGATCGGATGGGGATCCCCCGGCTGTATTTCAAGTTTTGAAAAATCGATGGAACGGCGGTTTGCCCGAGGAGGGGTCCCTGTCTTTAGCCTCCCTATTTCAAACCCGAGTTGCCGTAACGCATCGGAAAGGGCCCCGCTAGAGGCCTCCCCCATTCTGCCACCCGTTTTCTGGCTTTCTCCCATATGGAGAAGCCCCTTAAGGAAAGTCCCGGTCGTGAGGATCGCGGCGTGACAAAGATATTGAATCCCTTCCTGAGTCCCGATACCGGACACTTTCCCATCCTCCACCAAAATCTTCTCAACGCTTCCCTGTTTAATGTCGAGATTTTCCTGCTTCTCGAGAACATACTTCATGGTAAACTGGTAAAGCTTCTTATCCGCTTGGGCTCTTGGAGCCCAGACGGCAGGCCCTTTCTTAGTGTTGAGCATTCGGAACTGAATGCCGGTCACATCAATCACTTTCCCCATCTCCCCACCCAGCGCATCGATCTCTTTAACGAGATGCCCCTTCCCAAGACCGCCTATAGCCGGGTTGCAAGACATTTGGGCAATACTATCCAGATTCATGGTCAAAATGAGGGTTTTAAGACCTACCCGCGCGGTCGCTAAAGCGGCTTCGCAACCGGCGTGACCGGCCCCGACCACAATGACATCATAGTGCTTATCGTAAGTGAACATGTTTCACGTGGAACATTGGGCTACTCCCTCCTAACGGGAAAAAAGAAGTCGTTGGGTAATAATCATAATTATATTATTTGTAAGCCAATACAACACTAACCCTGAAGGAAGTCCATAAAACATGACCCCGAAAACAAAAGGCATCATCATCGTCATTGTCCGT
>Ga0105164_10000788_pt1 | contig 20840 bp, 20 predicted proteins | sample VDWuncwatermetaG_FD_89674 | JGI IMG/M metagenome (GOLD analysis project Ga0105164, IMG submission 89674) | Wastewater microbial communities from Netherlands to study Microbial Dark Matter (Phase II) - VDW unchlorinated drinking water | ecosystem: Environmental > Aquatic > Freshwater > Drinking...
AGCTGCTTATAGTGCTTCATCTGTGTTCCTTTTACTTTGTCGTTTAAGTGGCTCGATGTTAACGCAGCTCGCCACTTAAATTCGATTACAAAAGTTGCACTTCAGATTTGAATCCGCCAGAGAAAAGATTGGTGTGAATCTGCGGATTCAAAATTAAAGCATTAAAGGGGAAAACTATGAGTTGGTTTCAAACAAAATTACCACCCAAAATCAATCGTCGTGAAGGCGAAATTAAGAAAAGTGTGCCTGAAGGGCTGTGGCATAAATGCCCGACTTGCCAAGCGATTTTGTATCACACCGATTTAGAAAAACATCACTACGTTTGCAAAGAATGTAGCCATCACCACCGCATCACCGCGCGTCAGCGTTTGGATTGGTTGTTAGACAGCGAAGAGCGGTTTGAAATCGGCGCGGAAGTGTTGCCGATTGATACCTTGAAATTCAAAGACCAACGCAAGTATTCCGAACGCATCACCGCCTCGCAAAAAGCCACGGGCGAGGACGACGCGCTGATTGTCATGCAAGGCAATATCCACAAGGTTGCCGTGGTGGTTGCGGTATTTGAATTTAGTTTTATGGGCGGCTCGATGGGCTCGGTCGTGGGCGAGCGTTTTGTGCGCGGTGTGCGCGATGCGATTGAGCAAAAATGCCCATTCATTTGCTTCGCCGCCAGCGGTGGCGCGCGTATGCAAGAAGGTTTGTTGTCGCTGATGCAAATGGCGAAAACCTGCGCGGCACTCACACAATTATCCGAAGAAAAATTGCCGTTCATTTCCGTGCTGACCGACCCGACTATGGGCGGCGTGTCTGCCAGCTTCGCCTTTATGGGTGACGTGGTTATCGCTGAACCCGGCGCGCTGATTGGCTTTGCGGGCGCACGCGTGATTCAACAAACCGTGCGTGAAACGCTGCCAGAAGGTTTTCAACGTGCTGAATTTTTGTTAGAACACGGCGCGGTGGACATGATTATTGACAGACGCGAAATGCGCGCACAACTGGCGACACTGATTACCTTGCTGACCAAACAACCAGCCGTAACGGAGATTGCGGCGGCTTGATTTACGCTCAAGCTTTTATTTGAGTGAGTGCCATTTGTAAATTTCGCACCTAAGCAAACGTAGGGTGGGCAGATTGCCCACCTTTTTGATGTCTGCGGGAACATAACCAGCAACTTGCTATCGCTTTTTGTTTAGTTGAATGGCTAGTTGTTTCATCAGGTAAAACCTGCCCACACCACTGCTTGTAAAATAATTTTCATCACATTAACGATAAGGAATAAATATGGAACGCTGGGTGGTGTACGCTTTTTTATCCATGTTTTTTGCGGGTTTTACCTCAGTCATCGCCAAGCAAGGTCTGGTGGGTATTTCCGGCGAGTTGGGTTTGACGGTGCGAACCTTGTTCGTGTTTTTCTTCATCGTGTTGTTCGCCTTGTTTGCGCTTACACCGTCTGAGTTTGGCGGCTTACGCAAAGTCAATTATTTGTGGCTAGGAATGTCGGGCGTGACCACCGCACTGTCCTGGGTGTTTTACTACAAGGCACTCAAAGTGGGCGATGTCGCGACTGTCGCACTCATCGACAAAGGCAGCGTGCTGGTGGCAATTTTTCTCGCCTGGTTCATTCTCAAAGAAGTTATTACTCTGCGCATTATGGTTGGTGCGGGCTTGATGATTTTGGGTTTGCTGGTTATTGCGAAAAAATAGTATTTTTTTAGGGTGGGTAGGTTGCCCACCTTTTTTATTGTCCGCCTGGGCACGCTACGCTTTGCCCACGCTACCGAATCCAAGATTGATTTATGCCAACTACGTTAGCCGACTGGCTCACCCACTTAGAATCGTTGCACCCGAACACCATCGCGCTTGGTTTGGAGCGTGTAGCGGAGGTCAAACAACGCTTAAATCTCAACCCAGACTTCCCCGTCATCGTAGTTGGCGGCACGAATGGTAAAGGTTCAGTGTGCGCGATGCTGGAAGCGATTTTGTATGCGGCGGGTTACAAAGTGGGCTGCTATACCTCGCCGCATTTATTGCATTACAACGAACGGGTGCGGGTGGCGAAACAACCAGTGAGCGATGCGGAATTGTGCGCGTCGTTTGAAGAGATTGAGCGGGCGCGAGGCGAAACGGCACTGACCTATTTTGAATTCGGCACGCTTGCCGCGATGCAATGTTTTATCGCACATAAAGTCGAAGTCGCCATCCTCGAAGTGGGGCTGGGCGGCAGGTTGGATGCGGTGAATGTGTTCGATAGCGACTGCGCGCTGGTGACTGCCGTGGACATTGATCACGTCGATTACCTGGGCGACACGCGCGAGAAAATCGCGTTTGAAAAAGCAGGAATTTTTCGTGCTAACAAAGTGGCGATTTGTGCTGACCCTAAAGTGCCTGATTCCTTGCGTGACCATGCGCAAGCTATCGGCGCGGAACTGTGGTGCATAGGCAGCGATTTTGGTTGCACGCCGCACCAAGGGCAGTGGGACTATCGCAGTAAAGTGGGTGCACGCAACGCCTTGCCGCATCCCGCTTTGCGCGGCGCGTTTCAGTTGAATAATGCCAGTGCAGTGCTGGCGGCACTGGACGTGCTGCAAGCGCGTTTGCCAGTGAGTATGGCAGCGGTGCGACGTGGGTTGACGGAGGTGGAGTTGACTGGACGTTTTCAGTTTGTGCCGGGCAAGCCGCAACTGATTTTGGATGTGGCGCACAACCCGCACGCGGCAAAATCTCTAGCGCAAAATTTTGCCAATTTGCCGCCGTGTCCACACACTTATGCGGTGTTTGCGATGCTTAAAGATAAGGATATGGCGGGCGTGGTGGCGTTGATGAATCCGCACGTGGATAGTTGGCTGGTGGCGGGCATCAATGCGCCGCGCGGTGCGACTAGCGAGGAGCTGCTGCAAGTGTTAGCCGCAGCGCAAGTGCGGGGTCGTGTGATCGCGTTTGAAAATGTCGCCGATGCCTTACGTTTTGCCTATAAAGCGGCAGGCGAAAATGATAGAATCGCCGCCTTTGGATCGTTCTATACGGTCGCTGCGGTGATGCAGGAGCAGCAAATTCACGTTGCTTAATTGCGTTGCGGTATCAAATCAAGCGAGACACTCTCATGGCAAAACAGCTCACAGACGAAGAAATCAATCTCCGCCGCAAACTGCGCCGTCGCCTTATCGGGGCGAGCGCGTTAATTCTTACTTTAGTTGTCGTGTTGCCGATGCTGCTCGATAGCGAACCTAAAATTTCTGGACAAGACATTGAGTTGCGTATTCCTGCACCCGATCAAGTCGGCGAGTTTGTGCCTGGTGTGGAAAGTGTTGAGTCAACGGATGTAGCCGTTAGTGCGGTTACATCCGTCAGCGCAGTTTCAGCGGTGAGCGCGCCTGTGGCGGAGATGCCGATAAACCCTGTTGTGGCAAGTTCTGTAGCGGCTGTGACTGCACCTGTTGCGAGTCTTCCCATCGTCAAAAAAGCCGACGCAAAACCTGTCGAAATAAAAAAACCTGAAGTCAAAAAGCCTGACGCAAAAGTAGCCAATAAGCCGCCCGTCCTCGTCGAAAAATCAGCGAGCAGTTTTGTCGCGCAAGTTGGCGCGTATAGCAATGCCGATACCGCGCAGCAGCAATACACACAATTAAAAAATTGGCACTTCAAGGCTTACACCGAAAAAGTGGGCGACAAAACGCGCGTGCGGGTTGGGCCTTATGCCAGTCGCGAACAAGCCGAACAAGTGCGCGCACTGCTAGAAAAACATGGTCTGCATCCCGTCGTTTCGAGTGCTAAATGACCTTGTTTGATTGGCTGTTGTTGGGCATCTTGGTGGTGTCGGTGTTGTTAGGTTTATGGCGCGGCGCGGTGTACGAAGTGTTGTCGTTATTGGGCTGGCCGATTGCGTTTTTGCTGAGCAAAACGGTCGCGCCCAGCGTGGCAAATTATTTGCCGATGAGCAATGAAACAGGGCGCAGCGCGTTGGCGTATGGTTTGGTATTCATCGCGGCGATGTTGCTCTGGGCGATGTTGGTGTGGTTGTTTTCTAAACTCATCGCGGCGGCAGGATTAGGTTTTTTAGATGGTTTGTTAGGCGGCGTGTTTGGCGTGTTGCGCGCAGCCTTAGTGGTGATGTTACTGGTGTGGGGTGCGGGCATGACGGAGTTGCCCACCCACGCTTTTTGGCAGCAAGCGCAATGGAGTGCGACGTGTGAGGCGGTGGCGATAAAGACACAAGTATTCTTGCCTGACAACGTCGCGCAACGCATCCACTTTCCGCCGCGCGCGTAAAAAATTTAGCAGTTAATTCGGTCTTATTTTTAGGAAAAAATTATGTGTGGCATTCTCGGTGTCGTATCGCAAACCCCCGCTAATCAGCTGCTCTATGACGGCTTGCAAGTGCTGCAACATCGCGGTCAAGATGCGGCGGGGATTGCCACGTTGGATGGGCAAACTTTCCATTTGCATAAAGGCAACGGCATGGTGCGCGATGTATTTCGCACGCGCAATATGCGCGCCATGAAAGGCACCTGCGGCATCGCTCATGTGCGTTATCCGACCGCAGGTTCGTCAGTTGATCACAACGAGGCGCAGCCGTTTTATGTCAATTCTCCGTTCGGCATTGTGTTGGGACATAACGGTAATTTGACCAACGCGCCTGAGCTCAAACAACAACTGTTCGAGCAAGATTTGCGGCATGTGAATACCAGTTCTGATTCCGAAGTGTTGCTCAATGTGTTGGCCCACGAGCTGCAAGCAAAATCAAAAGGCTTGCGCTTAGATGTGGCAGCGATTTTTGCGGCGGTCAGCAGCGTGCATCAGCGTTGCAAAGGCGCGTATGCGGTGGTGGCAATGATTGCGGGCGCGGGGCTGTTGGCATTTCGCGACACGCACGGCATTCGTCCACTGGTGATTGGCGTGAACGAAACCGCAACAGGCAAAGAGTATTTAATCGCATCCGAAAGTGTCGCGCTCGACACCTTAGGCTTTAAGTTTGTGCGCGATGTCGCCCCTGGTGAGGCGGTGTTTGTGGACTTCGCTGGCAATTTGCAGAGCCAACAATGCAGCGTGAATGCGCAGCTTAATTCGTGCATTTTTGAATATGTTTATTTCGCCCGTCCCGACTCGGTGATTGATGGCGTGTCGGTGTATGAATCGCGCTTGTACATGGGCGAATTTTTGGCGGACAAAATCAAGCGCGACTGGGCGCATGTGCCAATTGATGTGGTGATTCCGATTCCTGATTCCAGCCGTCCGAGTGCCTTGCAGTTAGCGAACCGTTTAGATATTCCGTTCCGCGAAGGCTTCGTTAAAAATCGTTATATCGGTCGCACTTTCATCATGCCAGGACAGGCGATGCGCAAAAAATCAGTGCGCCAAAAACTCAACGCGATTGGGCTGGAATTCAAAGGCAAAAATGTGTTGCTGGTGGACGACTCCATCGTGCGTGGTACGACCAGCCGCGAGATTGTGCAAATGGCGCGCGACGCAGGCGCGCTCAAAGTTTACTTCGCCTCTGCCGCGCCGCCTGTGCGCTTTCCCAATGTGTATGGCATCGACATGCCGTCGCGCCGCGAGCTGATTGCCACAGGGCGCAGCGACGCGGAAATTTGCCGAGAAATCGGCGCGGACGAATTGATTTATCAAGACTTGGAAGATTTGAAAGCCTCGGTGCGCAAATGCAATCCCGCCATCCAAGAATTTGACGCATCGTGCTTTGATGGTCGTTACATCACGGGCGACATCACCCCAGAATTTTTACAAGCGATGGAAGTGCGCAGAGCAGGCGACAAAGCGGGCGCAAGTGACGACGAACAACTGGAATTAGAGCTGGCGATGAGCGCAAGTTCGATGTGATTGAGGATTGATGGCGCAAGCCTGCAAGGGGCTTGCGACAAAACATGTCGCGCTATACCTAGTGTTTTTGAATGAAGGGCATTCCCACGAAACGACGGAGCAAGTGTCTGTTTTTGAGTGAACCATTGAGCATGAAAATCGGCAGTGTTGCTTACAATAATCGCGACCTTATCGAGGGAAAATTAAACGTGCCGATTTGATTCTCTCGTCGTTTTTTCGCAACAATCACAACGGTATTGCTAAAAATTTAGGACTTAAATTATGAACAAAGAAAATTATCAACCCGAAACCTTGGCGGTGCGCGCGGGCACGCAGCGCAGCCAATTTGGCGAACATTCCGAAGCGATGTTTTTGACCTCTAGTTTTATTTTTCCGAATGCGGCGGCGGCAGCGGCGCGCTTTATTGGTGAAGCTCCGGGCAACATTTACGCGCGCTTTACCAACCCGACTGTGACCATGTTTGAAGAGCGTCTCGCGGCACTCGAAGGCGCGGAACAATGCGTTGCGACCGCCTCTGGTATGTCGGCGATTTTGGCGTGTGTGATGGGTGTATTGAAGGCGGGCGATCACATCGTCGCGTCGCAAAGCCTGTTCGGTTCGACGGTGAATTTGTTTAACAATGTCATCAAAAAATTTGGCGTGGAAACGACTTATGTTTCCGCTACTGATGTGGCGCAATGGCAAGCGGCGGTGCGTCCGAATACCAAGTTATTTTTTTTGGAAACACCGTCCAATCCACTCACCGAAATCTCCGACATTGCAGCGATTGCTGTCGTCGCAAAAGCGTGCGGTGCAGTGCTGGTGGTTGATAATTGTTTTTGCACGCCTATCTTGCAACGCCCGCTGGACTTCGGCGCGGACATCGTGATTCATTCCGCCACCAAATACATCGACGGACAAGGTCGGGTGTTGGGCGGCGCGGTGTTGGGCAGTAAAAAAATGATGGAATCGGTGTACGGATTTTTGCGCACCACAGGGCCCACCATGAGCGCGTTCAACGCGTGGGTGTTCTTGAAAGGCTTGGAAACACTGAAAATTCGCATGGATGCGCATAGCGCGAATGCGCTGGAATTAGCGCGCTGGTTGGAGCAACAGCCCAACGTGGCGCGCGTGTTCTATCCCGGTTTGCCGTCGCATCCGCAACATGCATTGGCGATGCGCCAACAAAAGACTGGCGGCGGCATCGTGGCGTTTGAAGTTAAGGGTGGCAAAGACGCGGCATGGCGCGTCATCGACAACACCAAGCTGCTGTCTATCACCGCGAATCTGGGCGACACCAAAACCACTATCACTCATCCTGCCAGCACCACGCATGCGCGCATCACTCCCGAAGCGCGCGCGGCGGCAGGGATTACAGATGGCTTAATCCGCATCGCAGTTGGGTTGGAAGCGGTGGTGGATATACAAAACGATTTGGCGCGCGGACTGTGAAGACCACCGCACAACTACTACGCTTGCCGATACGGTGTTAAAAAATGGCTCAAAATCCTCATTTACTAATTTGTAAATTCCGGCTTTTCGCCATTTTTTGCCTTGTCTCGACTGCGCTCGCTACGTTGTTCGGAGGTCTTCAATGATTGAGGTATTGTCCGCACAAGTTGGTGCTGCCCTGAAAGCTCACGGCTTGATGTTGGCCACAGCCGAGTCTTGTACGGGCGGCGGCGTGGCGCAGGCAGTGACTGATATTGCGGGAAGTTCAGCTTGGTTTGAGCGCGGTTTTGTGACTTATTCAAATTTATCCAAACAGCAAATGTTGGGTGTCACCGAGGCAACATTGCTAGCACATGGCGCAGTGTCCGAGGCGGTGGTGCGCGAGATGGTCAGCGGCGCGTTGGCGATGAGCCGCGCGCAAATTTCATTGGCGGTGAGTGGTATTGCGGGGCCAGATGGCGGCTCCTTGGACAAGCCTGTAGGCACGGTCTGGTTCGCATGGGGAATGACATCGGGCGCGTGCGTAGCGCGTCGTTATGTGTTGGCAGGCAATCGCGCCCAAGTGCGCCAACAAGCGGTGGAGCTTGCATTGCAAGGCATTTTAGAATTACTCGCATCGCATACCCAATCAGCCTAATTCAAAATAAAGAACGAACGTTCTGTACAAATTAAAAATCGTGTGCCACAATCCGCGCACTTTTTAAGGAGAACCATCATGGATGAAAACAAAAGCAAAGCCCTTTCAGCCGCACTCGCGCAAATCGAAAAACAATTTGGCAAAGGCTCGATTATGCGTCTGGGCGAAAACGATGTGACCAAAGATATTCAGGTGGTTTCGACGGGTTCGCTGGGCTTGGATATTGCTCTCGGTGTGGGTGGTTTACCGCGTGGTCGTGTGATTGAAATTTACGGTCCAGAGTCATCGGGTAAAACCACTTTGACTTTGCAAGTCATCGCTGAAATGCAAAAGCTCGGTGGCACGGCAGCGTTCATCGACGCGGAGCACGCGCTTGATCCAGGCTATGCGAAAAAGCTCGGCGTGAAAGTGGAAGACCTGCTGATTTCGCAACCTGACAACGGCGAACAAGCCTTGGAAATTGTGGACATGCTGGTGCGTTCAGGATCGGTTGATGTGGTGGTGGTGGACTCGGTTGCGGCATTGACACCGAAGGCTGAAATTGAAGGCGAAATGGGCGATGCGCAAATGGGGCTGCACGCGCGGCTGATGTCGCAAGCCTTGCGCAAACTGACTGGAAATATCAATCGCTCCAATACCATGGTGATTTTCATTAACCAAATCCGCATGAAAATCGGCGTGATGTTTGGTAACCCAGAAACCACCACCGGAGGTAACGCGCTCAAGTTTTATGCCTCGGTGCGTATGGATATTCGTCGTATCGGCGCGATTAAAAAAGGCGACGAAGTAATCGGTAATGAGACCCGCGTTAAGGTGGTAAAAAACAAAGTTGCCCCCCCATTCAAAGAAGCCTTATTTGATATTTTGTACGGCGAAGGCATTTCGCGTGAAGGTGAGATTATCGACTTGGGCGTGCAACATAAATTGGTCGAAAAAGCGGGTGCGTGGTACGCCTATAACGGCGAAAAAATCGGTCAAGGCAAAGACAATGCACGCGAGTATTTGCGCAACAATCCCGACATCGCGTTTGAGATTGAAAACAAAGTGCGCGGCGCATTGAACATCGCTTTGTTGGCGGGTAGCGATAAACCAAAAACCAAAGCGGCTGGGAAAGCGGGTAAAGCGGATGCAAAAACTGAAGTTAAAGCGGACGACGCTGAGGTTTAAGTAACGGTAGTGAGCAGATAAAAATGCGGTACAGAGTTCTGTGCCGCATTTTGTTTTGTGCCGACTATTTTTGCAGAACAGGAGGGCGCGATGGGATATAAAAAAGTAGCAATCAGTTTGCGCGCGCGCGCCTTGCAATGCTTGGCGCGACGCGAATATAGCCGTGCTGAATTACGCGCGAAATTATTGCCGCATGTTGAAATTGAAAATGATTTTGAGCAAGTTCAGCCGATAGATTTAGATGCCTTGCTGGATGATTTAACCGCGCGCGGCTGGTTATCCGATGCGCGCGCCACGACTCAATTTGTCCACGCTAAACGTAGCCGTTTCGGTACGCAGCGCATTACTCAAGAGCTACGCCAGCGTGGCATTAGCAGCGAGCTTATCGAGGCGACGTTGCCTGTGCTGCAAGAGACCGAGTTAGACACCGCGCGTGAAGTGTGGCAAAGGAAATATCGCAGCCCGCCCTTGGATGCCAAAGAGAAAGCGAAACAAATGCGCTTTTTACAATCGCGTGGTTTTTCGTTTGAGATTATTGCCAAAGTATTTCGTGCCCTAGACGAAGACGAAGAAAGTTAAGGTAATATCGTTTAATCGCTTCTGCATTGAGGATAATTTATGCGCCACCAGCCACTAAAAGAACGCGCTTAGTACATACGGGCTGATTATTTGGCTAATGCAGGGCGCACATTCTGTTACGCGCCGCTGCTCTAAAGTATAATCGCGCCCCTCGAATTTCACCCCTTCACCGCTATGTTCAAAGTCTCTGTTGGTCTCGCCGCCCTCTCTCCTTTCCGTTTAGAAAAACTACGCACCGCACTACATCTCGCCGCACCCACGGTGGTGTTGGTGCAGTCGCGCCATTGTTTTTTTAGCGCGCTTAAAAGTGCTGCGTTGTCCGCGCCACAAGCAGCGTTGCTGGATAAAGTTTTAGGCTTAGATGCGAATGCAGGCGAACCCAAAAATGCAGCGGAATGTACCCGCGTGTTGGTCGTGCCGCGTCTAGGTACGATTTCTCCTTGGTCAACTAAAGCCAGCGAAATTGCCGCGCATTGCGGTGTGACCGAGGTGACCCGCATCGAACGCGGCATGATTTTTTATGTAACGAGCAGCAGCGGCAAAGCCTTGAGCAAAGCCGAGCTGGCGGCGACATTGCCCGTATTGCACGACCGTATGACCGAATCAGTTTTGGATAATCTGGACGCTGCTGCGGCGCAGATTTTTCAGCAAGGTAGCTCGCAACCCTTGCTGGTGATTGACGTATTAAAAGGTGGCGCAAAGGCGTTGGAGGTGGCAAATCGTGAATTAGGTTTGGCGTTGTCGGCAGATGAAATTGACTACTTAGTGGAAAATTTTAAGAAGTTGGAACGCAATCCAACCGATGTCGAACTGATGATGTTTGCGCAGGCAAATTCAGAACATTGCCGCCACAAAATTTTCAACGCGGATTGGATCATCGACGGCGAGGTGCAAGATTTATCGCTGTTCAACATGATACGCAACACGCACAAGCTCAATCCGACGGGCACGGTGGTGGCGTATTCGGATAATTGTTCCGTGATTGAAGGTGCGCGCGTGGAGCGTTTCTATCCGCGCGCCAACGGCAGTTATGAATTTAGCGACGAGCTGATGCACACGCTGATGAAAGTTGAAACGCATAATCATCCAACTGCGATTGCACCGTTTGCGGGCGCGGCAACGGGTTCGGGTGGCGAGATTCGCGATGAAGGTGCGACAGGTACAGGCTCGCGTCCTAAAGCAGGCTTGACGGGTTTCTCAGTATCGAACTTAAACATTCCTGGCTTTGAACAACCGTGGGAAAGCGATTTTGGCAAACCCTCGCGCATTGTTACTGCCTTGCAAGTCATGCTGGATGGGCCCTTGGGCGGCGCGGCGTTTAACAACGAGTTTGGTCGTCCCAATTTGACGGGCTATTTCCGCACCTTTGAAGAAACCGTCAGTGGCGAAATGCGCGGCTATCACAAGCCAATTATGTTGGCGGGCGGGGTGGGCAACATTTCCGCGATTCACACGCACAAACATGATTTACCAGTCGGCGCATTAGTCGTGCATTTGGGTGGGCCAGGCATGTTAATCGGCTTGGGCGGCAGCACAGCATCAAGTATGGACACGGGTAGTAATGCGGAAAACTTGGACTTCGATTCGGTGCAACGCGGCAACCCCGAAATGCAGCGTCGCGCGCAAGAAGTTATCGACCGTTGCTGGCAGTTGGCTGAAGATAACCCAATCCTATCCATCCACGATGTGGGCGCGGGCGGTATGTCGAATGCCTTGCCAGAGTTGGTGCATGGCGGCGGGCGCGGCGCAGCGTTTGAGCTGCGCAAAATTCCTTTGGACGAAACGGGCATGTCGCCTAAACAAATTTGGTGTAATGAATCGCAAGAGCGTTATGTGTTGGCGATTGCGCCTGAACGCTTAGAACAATTCCGCGCGTTTTGTGAACGTGAACGCTGCCCATTTGCGGTGGTCGGCGTGGCGGTTGAAGACGACCAACTCACGGTGCGCGACACTGAATTTAACAACGATGCGGTCAATATGCCGCTGTCTGTCTTACTCGGTAAGCCGCCCAAAATGACACGCAATGTCACGCGCGCAATTGCGCATTTGAGCAGTTTTGATACCAGCGGTTTAAGCCTTGCCGAATCTATCGAACGCGTGCTGCGCTTGCCTGCCGTGGCGAATAAAACTTTCCTGATTAGCATCGGCGATCGCACCGTGGGCGGTATGACTGCGCGCGACCAAATGGTCGGCCCTTGGCAAGTTCCTGTCGCCGACGTGGCGGTGAGTTTGATGGGCTTTAACACTTACAAAGCGGAAGCTTTTGCGCTCGGTGAACGCACGCCCTTGGCGTTGATTAACGCGCCCGCATCGGGTCGTATGGCGGTCGGTGAAGCCTTGACTAATATCGCGGCAGCACACATCGCCAAAATTGGCGACGTGAAATTGTCGGCGAACTGGATGGCGGCAGCGGGGCATCACGGCGAAGATGCCGCGCTATTTGACACCGTGCGCGCGGTCGGTATGGAGCTGTGTCCGCAACTGGGCATCAGTATTCCGGTTGGCAAAGATTCCATGAGCATGAAGACGGTGTGGAATGACGGTAAAACCAGCAAAGCCGTGACTGCCCCGTTGTCGCTGATAGTCACGGCGTTCGCGCCCTGTACGGATGCGCGTGACACACTCACGCCGCAACTTGCTGCTGACACCGACACCACGTTGTTGCTGATTGATTTGGGCTTAGGCAAAAATCGTATGGGCGGCTCGGCGTTGGCGCAAGTCTATAAACAGGTCGGCGATGTCGCCCCCGATGTGGACGATGCCGCGTTGTTGAAAGCTTTCTTTGAGTTGGTGCAAACCTTGAACACCGAAGACAAATTGTTGGCGTATCACGATCGTTCCGATGGCGGCGCGTTTGTGTCCTTGTGCGAAATGGCGTTCGCTGCACATCTGGGCTTGAACATCACGCTCGACGAATTGCATGGCGATAATCTGCGCGCTTTGTTTAACGAAGAATTGGGCGCGCTGGTGCAAGTGCGTAATCGCGATGTGGCTTACATCATCGACTTGGCACATCAAGCGGGACTCAAGAGCGTGCAAAAGCTCGCCACGATTAACGAAACAGGCATGATTAACATTCGGCGCGGCGATGAATTGTTGTACAGCGCGAGCGGCGTAACACTGCAACGCATCTGGTCGGAAACCACTTATCAAATGCAAAAGCTGCGCGATAACCCCGCGTGTGCGCAGCAAGAATTTGACGGCTTATTGAACGTAAAAGATGCGGGTCTGCACGCCAAACTGACTTACGATTTGAATGAAAACACCGCGCCCGCGTTGTTGCGCAGCCGTCCGAAAATGGCGATTTTGCGTGAGCAAGGTGTGAATGGTCAGGTCGAAATGGCGGCGGCGTTTGACCGTGCAGGCTTTGCTACGGTTGACGTACACATGAGCGACATCATCAGCGGACGCGTCGCTTTGGACGAGTTCAAAGGCTTGGCGGCGTGTGGTGGATTCTCTTACGGCGACGTATTGGGCGCGGGCGAAGGCTGGGCAAAATCTATCTTGATGAACAACCGCGCGCGCGACCAATTTAGTGCGTTCTTTAATCGCACCGATACCTTCGCTTTGGGCGTGTGTAACGGTTGCCAGATGATGAGCAATTTGCACGAAATTATTCCAGGTGCGGCGAATTGGGCACACTTTGGACGCAATCAATCCGAGCAATTTGAAGCGCGTTTTGTGATGGTCGAGGTACAAGCATCGCCGTCGATTTTGTTCGCTGACATGGCGGGCAGTCGGATGCCGATTGTGGTCGCACACGGTGAAGGCTACGCCGACTTTAAGGACGCAAAAACGCTCAAAGCGGCGCAGCCTTTAGTGTCGTTGCGCTATGTCGATAATGCGGGCAACGCAACTGAAAGCTATCCGCTTAATCCAAACGGCTCGCCGCAAGGCATTACTGGTTTGACCACGCCAGACGGACGTTTCTCAATCATGATGCCGCACCCAGAACGCGTCATCCGTGCGGTGCAAAACTCTTGGTATCCGAGCGATTGGCAAGAGAATGGCGCATGGTTAAAAATGTTCCAAAACGCGCGCAAATGGGTCGGTTAATTTGACTTGATTAGGCAATAAAAAAGCGACTTCTCAGTCGCTTTTTTATTGCGGCTCAAAATCCTTAAATAAGGTTACTGGGTCATGTGTAGTGGTCTAATAAAAAAGGACACTTCGATAGGGTTACTATTGACCTAGAGAGGAAGTAAAAATGAACAAGTAACGCAAGTATTACGAAGCCGCATTTAAGTTGGAAGTAGCGCGCATGGTGGTCGATCAAGGGCTGAGCATCGCGCAAGTAGTTAAAGACATGGGCATTGGTCGTACAGCAGTTTGTCGCTGGATTGAACAATACCGCGCCGAGCAACAAGGCAAGCCTAGCATCGGCAAGCCGCTCACCGCCGAACTGCAACGGATACGCCAACTGGAGAACGAGAACCGCCAATTGAAGTCGGATAACGCCCTATTAAAAAAAGCATCGGCCTTTTTTCACTCGGCGCGCTCAAAAACCAAGTGCAACATTTTCCTCTAAAAATGTTGCACTTGGTTTTTGAGCGCGCCGTAATTAAGGTGATACGCACTGAATGTATTTAGACTAGTTTTGCGCTAATTTTGGTTTGGATAAAGCGGGATTTTGCGCGAAGTAGCGGGTGATGCCGCCTAACACGGCGCGTGCCATTTTTTCTTGATATTGGCTGTCGTTTAAGCGGCGTTCTTCATCGGGATTACTGATGAAGGCGGTCTCGACCAAGATGGACGGAATGTCGGGAGATTTCAACACGGCAAAGCCTGCTTGCTCGACTTGTCCACGATGTAGCTCGTTGATGCTGCCCAATTCGCCCAATACATATTTCGCCAGTTTCATGCTGTCGCTAATCGTCGCAGTCTGCGATAAATCCAACAGGGTGCGGGCAAGATAAGGATCTTTAATGTCGAGATTTACGCCGCCGATTAAATCCGCTTCGTTTTCTTTTTTGGCTAACCAGCGCGCGGCGGTGCTGGTCGCGCCGTGTTCGGATAAAGCAAATACCGATGAGCCGCGTGCGGACGGTTTGATAAACGCATCGGCATGAATCGACACAAACAAATCGGCATTGGCTAGCCTTGCTTTGACTACGCGCCCACCCAGCGGAATGAAATAATCGCCATCGCGTATCAGCACCGCACGCATATTGGGCGTGTCATCAATGAGTTCTTTTACCTTGCGCGCAATGGCCAAGGTAACATTTTTTTCATGCGTGCCAGCGCGTCCGTGTGCACCAGGATCTTCGCCACCATGCCCTGCATCAATGGCAATGATTAACGTGCGCGCACGCAGCTCGGTGGGGCGACGTGCAGCAGGTTTAGCCGTGCTGGGTGGGGCGGTTAAATGCGTCACGCTTTCATCGGACGAAGGCGTGACGGTAAGTTGCGAGGAGGTTTCGCTGTCGGTGGATGTTGCAAGTGGAGATGACGCGGATTTATTGGCTTCTAGTAAGGCCATCATCGGATCAACTGGATGGGCGGGATAAATATCTAATACCAAACGATGACCGTATTCTGCTACAGGCTTGAGGTCAAACAATTGCGGCTTAATCGCTGTTTTCAAATCCAGCACCAGCCGCATCACACTCGGCTTAAAGCGACCGATGCGGATGCTTTTAATGTAGGGGTCGTTGGCAGCAATTTTGCTGGCTAAAGTATTGAGTTCGGCGTTGCTATCCACGCCTGTTAAATCGACTACTAAGCGGTCGGGATTTTCGATACTGAACATGGTATGAGCCACGGCCTGTTTAGATTCTAGAGTGAGGCGGGTGTAATCTTGAGCGGGCCAAATACGCGCTGAAGTAATTTCGTTAGCGGCATAAGCATAAGAACTACTTATCAAAAATGCGATACCGATGCGTTTTATAAATGACTTAAACATTGCTCACCTTTAGGGCTCAGGGCTGTCATGCGTAGGATGCGACCACTAGCTAAAATATCGAACTGCAAAATCAAATCAGCGGCAGGGAGCAAGTCACCTGCTTGGTCGGGCCATTCAATCAATAAAATGTTGTGCCCATTCATTTCGTCACGAAACCCCGCGTCATCCCATTCTTGAGGGTCGTTCATCCGATATAAATCAAAATGGCGTAGTGAAAGTCCGCCAATTTCGTAAGGCTCTAATAGCGTGTAAGTAGGGCTTTTAACCCGCCCCGTGTAGCCCAAACCTTGCAGTATGCCGCGCACCAAGGTCGTTTTGCCTGCGCCTAAATCGCCATACAAATAAATCACTAAGCCGTGCGTCAGCGCGCCTGCAAGCCGTTGAGCAAAGGCTAAGCTGGCGGATTCATCGTTGAGTGTGATTGTTAGCGACATTTTTTGTTAGCAGGTCGTTGTTAGTTGTTAGCCAGCATGTGGCGGTTGTATCACTTAGGCGCACCGCATCATTTCATTCATTACTTTTCGGTATGATGCGCACCGTGAAAAATCCAACCCCACCACTCGATTACGCCGTTTTAAGCATCCAAATCCAACGCTGGGCGAGCGAATTAGGCTTCCAAGAAGTGGGTATAACGGATACTAATTTGGCTGAAGCGGAACACGATTTACTGCAATGGTTAGCGCAGGGATTTCACGGCGGCATGGATTATATGGCAAAACATGGCACGAAACGCACGCGCCCAGATGAGCTGGTCAAAGGCACGGTGCGGGTAATTTCTTTGCGCATGAATTATTTAGGCAGCGATGTAGCAGATAGCTGGCAAGCCTTAGCTGACGGTGAGCGCGCGTTTATTTCGCGTTATGCCTTGGGGCGCGATTATCACAAAGTGCTGCGTCAGCGTTTGGCGCAATTGGCCGCCAAAATTCAAGCGCAAGTGGGCGAATTTGAGGGGCGCGTATTTACCGATAGCGCGCCCGTGATGGAAGTTGCCTTGGCGGAAAAATCAGGGTTGGGCTGGCGCGGCAAGCACACCTTGTTGCTTAATCGTGAACACGGCTCGTGGTTTTTTTTAGGCGAGATTTATATCAATTTGCCGCTGCCAGTGAGTGTGCCTGTGAGTGAAAATCATTGCGGCACTTGTACGCGCTGCATCACAATTTGCCCTACGCAAGCGATTGTTGCACCCTATCAGTTGGATGCGCGTCGCTGTATTTCTTATTTGACGATAGAGCTGCAAGGCTCTATTCCATTGGAGTTTCGTAAAGCGATCGGCAATCGCATTTATGGCTGCGATGATTGCCAATTAGCCTGTCCGTGGAATCGTTTTGCGCAAGTTTCCTTAGAGCCTGATTTCGCGGTGCGGCAAGGGCTGGATAAGGTCAGCTTGCTGGAATGTTTCGCGTGGGATGAGGCGCAATTCACGCAAAAATTTGCAGGGAGTGCGATACATCGCATCGGTCATACGCAATGGTTACGCAATGTGGCACTGGCATTGGGTAATGCCGCTAGCAGCGATGAAGTCATTGCTGCGCTCAGTCGCCGCGCACAACACCAATCAGAAATCGTGCGTGAACAGGTGAGTTGGTCATTGGCGCAACACGAATTGGAAAAATGATTGCTTAATGTTGTGGGGGCGCAATTTATTGCGCGACTGCTGGTGCTAAAGCGCGCCACGGGTTGAGTTCTTCACAGAGCGTTTAATTTAAGTTTTAACAGGAGTAAATAATGCTTTACACGATTATGGCGAACGATGTGGCGAATAGCTTAATGCTGCGACTAGCGGCACGACCTGCTCACCTAGCGCGGTTACAGGACTTGCAAGCGCAAGGCCGCTTATTTTTAGCGGGACCTTTTCCTGCTGTAGATGCAGCAGATCCAGCAAGTGCAGGATTTACGGGAAGTTTAATCGTGGCTGAATTTGCCAGCTTAGCGCAGGCTCGCGTTTGGGCGGATGCTGACCCTTATGTCGCAGCGGGTGTATATGCACAAGTTGACGTGCGCCCGTTCAAAATGGTGTTTCCACAATGACCGCACACATAGCCCAGATGACAGCGTTTTTGCAGATTTTGCAGCCTGTTAACTTAGAAATAATTGACGAAAGTCATAAACATGCTGGGCATGTTGGTGCACGTTCGGGAGGCGGACATTTCTTTGTTAAAATTTGTTCGGTGGCGTTTGCTGGCAAAAACACGATGCTACGCCACCGTATGATATATTCCGCGCTCGCTGAAATGATGCAGCATGACATTCATGCGCTAAGCATTGATGCTAAAGCACCTAACGAACTCTAATTAAGGACGATAAATATGTTAAAAAGCACTAAATTTGTCTCATTTGCCTTGTTTGCTGCATTATCTTGCAGCACCGCACACGCCGAAGAGAAATCTGCCGCATTGGTGAATGGTGTCTCTATTGCTCAATCTCGTGTGGATATGGCAGTTAAAGCAGAAGTGGCACAAGGACAAACCGATAGTCCTGAATTGCGCAAAAGCATACGTGAGAATTTGATTAAGCGTGAATTGATGTTGCAACAAGCAGCCAAGCTAGGCTTGGATAAAACCCCTGAAGTGGTGCAAGAAATTGATTTGGCGAAACAGTCGGTGCTGATTAACGCATACTTAATGGACTATATGAAGAAAAATCCCATCAGTGATGACGTGTTAAAGCAAGAATATGAAACACGTAAAGCGAAGTTGGGTGGTAAAGAGTATTTGGCGCGTCATATTTTGGTCGAAACTGAAGATGAGGCGAAAGCGATTATTGTGCAGTTAGGCAAGAAAGTGAAGTTTGAAAAACTAGCAGCAAAATCAAAAGATGTAGGCTCTGCTGCGCAAGGTGGCTCGTTGGGTTGGGCTGCACCTGCGAATTTTGTACCAACTTTCGCGCTGGCATTGCAAGCACTGAAAAAAGGCGAATACACCAAAACGCCTGTGCAAACTCAATTTGGCTGGCATGTGATTCAAGTCGAAGATGAACGTGCGCTGAAAATTCCCGCTTTTGATGAAGTGAAGCCGCAATTACAGCAACGCTTGCAACAGCAGGCAATTAGTAAAAACATCGCCGATTTAGAAGCTAAAGCAAAAATCGAGTAATGATTGCCCAGTGCCGTTAGCTTAAAAAAAGGACATCGTGAGATGTCTTTTTTTTGCTCTATTCAACCGTTCGTCGGCTTTTATGACATCTTATCGACAGGGTGTTGCTGGAGATTATCTAGATAATACGTTGCGGGTGTTTGTAAGTGCTTTGTTGGGTTTTATAACTTGGTTCAGATGTGCTTGCTAAGCAGTTGTTACTTTTATAGTTTACAATCGCGGGCGGTATGCTTGTGTTAACTAGTTATTCGCGGTGAGTAATTTACTCAATTTTATTTTTTATATAAGTGAACTAGGTGTGTGTGTTGTTATCAACAACCCCGCTGTAAATGTTGAATTTATATCATTTTTTGTAACTCACTAACATCAATCATAATTTCAATCCGATGTCGATAAAGTATGAGTAAATCGCTAAAAATCAAACTATTAAGCCGCGCTAGGTTAGCGTGGCTTTTGGCATTTTTATGGATGCCGCAAGCAAGTTGGGCGGTGTCGGCGATTGCAGGTTCGACCATTTCCAATGTGGCGACGCTTGGTTACAGCATGGGTGTTGGTGCGGCGGCGCAGGTGCAGCCGAATATCATCAGTAATGCGACAAGTTTTGTGGTGGCGGAACTCATTGATCCTCGTGTCACTTGGCAAGACGCGTTGCCCGTGTCAGTTAATACGCCAGGCGTGAATTCAGTATTAACGTTTTTATTGACTAACGCAGGCAATGGTCAAGAGGTGTTTGGTTTGGCGCGTAGCAATGCGCCAGCACCAATTCCTGCGACGAACTTTGTGCCTGTAAATAGCGTGTTGTACGACCCCGCTAACACGCCTACTGGCGCGATTTTTCTGGAAACCAATGGTGTGCCTGGTTTTCAGCCAGGTTTAGATACGCCTTACACGCCTGGGGTGAACGACCCCAATCTTGCGCCCAATGCCAGCCAAATTATTTATCTCGTCAGCGATACGCCAGCCTCGGTTGCAAATGGCAGCAAAGGCGATGTGTTGTTGACAGCGAGCTCTAAAACCGTTGGTGCGGCGGGTGCTGCGCCAGGTACGGCGTTGCCAGGTTTGGGGCAGGGCGGCAGTATTGCGGTGGTGGGTAAAACTCGCGCGCAGGCATTGAGCACGGGTAGTTACATCACCAGCGGCTTGAGCGTGGTGGTGACGAAAACGATATTGAGTGTGTTAGATCCAAGTGGCGGGGTGCTGGTGATGCCGGGTGCGATTGTGACCTATCAGATTGTGGCGGCATTGACGGGTGCGGGGACGGCAACAGGCTTGGTGATTAACGACCCGTTGCCAGCGAATACCACTTATGTGCCTGCCAGTATGACCTTGGCGGGTGTTGCGCTGACTGATGTGGCGGATGCGGATGCGGGGCAGTTTATTGCGGCGAGCAATAGCGTTTCGGTGGCGTTGGGAAATTTAACCTCTACTGCTGTGGCAGGGGTGAGCGCAGTGATTACCTTGCGTGCCAAAATTAACTAATTTATTGCGATTAACTAGGGAGATGAATATGAAAATGACACGTTTGTTATGTGCAAGTGCCTTGCTGTTGAGTTTGCTGTCGCCGAGTGTTCAGGCTGCGGCGGGCGCAATCAAGGTAACCAGTCTTGCCGAGACTGATGTTGAAGTGATGAAAGCGGGCAAAAAAGAACTCAAGCGACTGCCTGTAACCAAGGCTGTGCCCGGCACAGAAGTGATTTTTACCACACGCTTTGAAAACGTCAGCGATAAAACTGCAACGGGTGTGACGATTAACAATCCGATTGCGAAAGAAATGGAATACAAGGCGGGGAGTGCGTTTGGTGCGGATTGCGAAATTGTGTTTTCGGCGGACGACGGCAAAACTTTTGCGGCAGTGGAGAGTTTGAAAATTAAAGTGGCAGAGGGTGAACGTAACGCTCTGCCTCGCGAATACACCAATGTGCGCTGGATTTACAAAGGTCAGCTCGCAGCGGGTAAGGCAAGTGAAGTGGGGTTTAGAGCGGTAATTAAATAACAGAATCAGCAGTAATCTTGAAGTTCGGTAGTTCGGTAGTTCGGGTAATTAAAAGTTTTAATTTTAGGTAGTCATTTTTAGGAGACGCAGATTCAATTTAGAAGTGCAACCGCTTGTGGTTGCTTGGTGTAAAGAACTTCCACGCCGAAGAATACCTCATGAGGTGTTCTAAAACCCAGCACTTTTCGTGGACGGTGGTTGAGTCGA
>Ga0105164_10000790_pt1 | contig 20817 bp, 20 predicted proteins | sample VDWuncwatermetaG_FD_89674 | JGI IMG/M metagenome (GOLD analysis project Ga0105164, IMG submission 89674) | Wastewater microbial communities from Netherlands to study Microbial Dark Matter (Phase II) - VDW unchlorinated drinking water | ecosystem: Environmental > Aquatic > Freshwater > Drinking...
GACTTGTCGAGGAGCCGTTGGGCCATGGGCTGGTCAATCGCAGCGAGGTCTTGTGCGGTGCTGGGGCAAAAGGTGAGGCGGTACCAGGGCATGGGGTTTTACCACCGAAGGCCGATTCGCTCGGCTATGTCTTCTCCGGAGAGCCGGTCACTGCTCACTAATGACTGCTTGAGTCGGGCTCTGAGTGAATCGCCGAGTTGGAGGCCAAGGTCGGGATCTCCGATCAACTCGCGAATCCGATCGTCCACGAGGCCCTGGACCAATTCTTTCAATTGTTCCATCGACAACGACGAAAGCTCCATGGAGCGAGAATACGGGTCAGGATGGACGGAATGCAACAGGTCCGGTCGCAAGACGGCGGCGGGCTTGGACTCGATCAAAGGCTGTGTGCGCTGAACATGGGTGATGCGAAGCACGGTGAATGCCAACTCCCGCTGGCCAGCCTGCCGGATACACCGGCGTTCTAGCTGAGGGGAACCCTGTTTGCTTTTAGAAAAGGATGACCGATCTCGTCAAACGTGGGGAATAGTCTGTTGCTGACAGCTGAGTGATCTGCTTCACGTCTTTGGTAGCGTGCCTTTTGGAACGATGAGAGCCTGTCCTACTGCTACGGAGAGCTGTTCGAGCACCCGCTTAAGCCGTTCTTGTTCAGCAGGTGTTACGGCTAAGAATTCGACACCGATACCTTGTGATCCGGACCAGCGGACGGCTCCCCTGCTAATATGGATGGGGGTAGGTTCGCCGGGCAGTTCAATGAGTAATTCCACCTGCATGCCGGTAAAGGACTGGACGACGCTTTCTAGCCGGCAGCCTTTCAGCGAGAGATCCTTCACGGACGCGTTGTATCGAAGTTTGTCTCTCTGCACCAACGTGCTGGGGATTGCTACCGGAAACCGCGGGAATTTACGGGTGACCATCGAGTGTCCTTATGTCGCGTGGCAGATTCATTGGCCTATCTGCGAAGCATGAGACGTTGCTCTTTGCCTGTCGAGCCGATCGACGTCATAGCTAGTTGTAGCTAATGAGGTATTAGGCATCAGGTTATGTGGCTGGAGGCAACTTGTCAACGAAAAGACTGATCTGAGCAGAGGTGATTGCGTTCAGAACGAACGGGGTGTCGATGAGATTCGCCTGTCAGGGAACGTTACCAGCGATAGCCCCAATATCCGTAGTGTCGAGGACCCCAAAAGGGGCGGTCAAAGGGTGACGCATACATCCCAGAACTTCCAAAATGAAGTCCAAACCCCAACCCGAGGGGATAGCCATAGGAGTAAGGGTAGGAATACGGGATTGGGACAATGCTCGTGGTGGGCCGTTCTACAAGCTGTCGTTGTAAATCCGTCGTCGCGGTTGATTGTCGATTGAGCTGGTTCTTGAGTTGACTGACTGCCCCCTCTTGGGCCTGGAGCCTCCCTTCAAGCTCAGCGATTTTTTTCTGCTGTGCTTCCATGAAGGCGTTCACGCAACGGGTCTGCGCGTCGCCTGTGTAATTAGAACACTCCCATGGTATTTGGAGAGTTTCAGCGATGGTCGGAAAGGGGAAGAGGCCACAGGCGACAGTCCCAGCCAACACCAAGGCTCGTGACCACCGATCTCGGAAGGTTTTCCGCTTCATGCTCCCCTCCAATGCGGCTATTTGTAGAGTACCATGCGAATTGTTCCTTGACCAGATGGTCCGAGGACATTTGAATACACGTTTCCTCGATCGAGCGGTGTACATGGGCGCATTTGATTTTAAAGGAAGGAGACTCCTACAATGGCTCGATTGGGAGACCGTGGCTATAGGACTTGATGCATGCCTACGAGACGTCCCTCCAACAAGAAAAAACCTGGCAAGTCCGTTCTCCCCGAGCGTTCTGCTAAGCGTCGATTTCAACTGAGGCTTCTGAAGTGGTATGGGGAATATGGCCGGGATTTACCCTGGCGGAAAACCTCAGACCCGTATCATATCCTCGTCTCAGAGGTGATGCTTCAGCAGACCCAAGTTGATCGGGTGATCCCTAAGTACCACGAGTTTTTGAAACGTTATCCGAGTTTCGAAGACTTGGCAGAGGCTCCGGTCGCCGATGTCAAGAAGACCTGGTATCCCCTTGGGTATAACATTCGCCCGGAACGGCTGCACGGGATCGCGTGCGAAACGGTGGAACGGTACGGGGGAAAACTCCCCAACGATGCTGACGAGTTGCTCTCGTTCAAGGGGATCGGGCGATATACTGCCGGGGCAATTCGCTCCTTTGCGTTCAATGAAGATGCGCCCATTCTGGACACGAACGTGATCCGTGTCTTGCACAGGGTGTTTGTCGCTGAGGGTGATCCTAAGGCACAGAAGACGATGCTATGGGAATTGTCGGAAACCTTGATCCCGCGTGGGAAAGGGTATGACTTTAATCAGGCGATTATGGACTTTGGAGCGACGGTATGCACGGCTCGTGATCCCTATTGTCTCCTGTGTCCGATGAAGTCGTTCTGTAAGACATATCCGTTCAGTCCGACGACTCGTGAACGGTAGTAGGCTGATCATGCAAGTCATTGAAGTGGCAGCAGGGCTCATCCACCGTGACGGTCGCTATTTAATCGCCCGTCGAAAACCTGGTGTCCACTTGGCAGGATTCTGGGAGTTTCCTGGGGGGAAACGGGAAATGGGCGAATCGCTCACGGAGTGTTTGCAACGAGAGCTGTTTGAAGAGCTGAGTGTTCGCATCGACCAACCTATTCCGTATCGGGTCATTCGGCACGACTATTTGGATCAAATCATCGAGTTACATTTTTTTCTATGTGCCATTGAACAGGGGGAACCCGTGCCTATCGGTTGTGAAGAAATCCGCTGGGTCTATCCTGAAGATTTCACGGAGTTTACCTTCCCGCCGGCAGACTACGCGGTTATCGACGCTTTGCGGCGTGATGCATTCGGAGTTTCACCATGAAGGTGGTGCTTGATATCGAAACCGTCCAAGCTCCTCGTGAAGAATGGGCACGTTTGGCGGGGAAGGCGCCGATGAGCAGTGAATCTCCCCAAGCGGACGAGGGGTATGACCTCTTTGCCGCAGGTGCGGCAGAAGAACGCCGGCACGCAGAGGATGAGCTGTACGCCAAGTCGGCGTTCGATGGGACGTTCAGCCGCATCGTCTGTATCGGCCTGCTGGAATTTTCTGATCAGATGGAAGCTCGCAGCGCCGTCGCTTGGTTCGGGGCGAACGAACGCGAGCTGCTCCGCCAATTCTGGGCGAGGCTAGCCCAGGACCGTCCTGCCTTATTCATCACACACAACGGACTTGGCTTTGATCTACCCTTCATCAAGAAGCGGTCGATCATCAATCAAGTAAAACCCAGCCTCGATATCAACCTTGCGAAGTTCCGTACCGAACCGGTCTATGACACGATGGCCATCTGGAGTAATTGGGACACGAGGGGCTGGGTCAAGCTTGATGTATTGGCCCGAGCATTACAGGTCGACACGAAGTCGGGTAGTGGGGAACAAGTCGCCGAAATGTGGGAGAAAAGGCAGGGTCGTGAGCTTGCGCAGTACTGTCTGCAAGATACCTATGTGACCTATGCTTGCTACAGCCGCATGAACTTTCGTCAACCCCTGTCCAGAGAGGTTGTTCTGCTGCAGCCTGAGCTCTGCGACGTCGATTAGATCGATCAGTTGATCACCGAGTCTGATACGCTTCCGCCGATTTCTTTTTTGGGGCTGAGCGGGCGGCTGTCTTGCTGGTCTTCATAGCTTTCACTTCTTCCGCTCGTTGACGGAGTTCTTGTTTCATCCACATTACTTCCTTCTTCAGCATTGCGATCTCGGAATCTTTGCGTTTGTTAGCTTCTCGCGCTTCACGGACCTCATCCAGCTTCTTGTTGAGTAGTTCATCGGTACTTAATTGAGGAGTTCCTGCATCGGTCCGGCGCTGAGCCGGAAACTCTTGGGGGTCTAGTAAGGCGGAAGCTTCCTGCGGCGCTGCTGCTTCCGTGACCGATGGGTCTAGTGTCGGCGCAGCGGCTGGTACCAGCGGAGCAGCCTGTGTTGCAGAAGCTGGGAGAGGCTTTGGTGCCCCTGCTGTTAGCCGCGAACCAGGCGTCCCTGCTTTGGCGAGGGGCTGGTAATCGATGACCATCGTCATGGCTCCACTCCCCAGAGCGACGAAGGAAGGAGCTTTTTCAAGACGCGCGGCAGAACTAGGATTGAACCCCGAGGCCTTCCTGTTTAGAGATGGAGCGATTGTCAAATGGATTGATTCTTTATGGACATAGAGGGTGCCCGCTGTGGGTTCAGTGCCTGACCCTGCCGACGGAGACACCTTGAAACCGACAATCTGCTCCGGTTTCGCTTGTGATAAGCCTTGGGCTAGCAGGGGAGCAAGAAACTCGGCGTCTTCGTCGCTGAATACTCTCATCGGCTTGCTGCCACTGGCGGGCATGTTGCCTGACATTTTCTGAACGTCGTCGGTCACAACGCCTTTGACTATTTTTAGCATGGTCATCTGGTCGATGGTGGCAGGATGGTTAGCTGAAAATGACCAGTCGGCGATCTCCTTGAGATAGACGGATCCTTTAGCATTTTTGTGAAGCTTTGCCTCTCCGGAAAGCATGGAGCATCCGGGCACGATCAGGCTGAGGGATATCAAGACGCCAACATAGTGGGAACTGCGGACATTGAAAGGGACATGCATAGGGGATCTCCTCATCTGTGGTCTTGTGGCCGAGGAGGCCGGTTGGCCTCTATAGCGAAAGCTTCGAGTTTGATCATGGTTCTTATACCGAATTACCATACACCTAGACCCATGAGTACTATGCCGATTACCAGCCAGCCAACTACCCCAACCGAAATGATTGTTTCGAGTGTGATACGGGAATCAGATGGGTTGGGATTAGGTGTTGAATCGGAGTCGGCGGACTTCATAGTGAGAGGCAAAGGCTCTGGTTGCTGAACAGGTGGACGCCGAAATTTGAGCAAGGTCCATGCCTTCTCATTTTTGAAGTGACAGGTTGTATCGTTGGTCAAGGGAAAAGAGGGAGAGGTCCTTACTAGAGCTCAGCATCCGAAGGTCAAGAATGGTGACTGCACCCTAGAAGAGAGACTTAAGACGGTGCCTTTATAATCATGAGGTTAGCGGCGAAGGATTGATCAAGTGGAGGAAGAAGCTTTGGACGATTGGGGGTGGGCTTGGTCATCAACGAGGTTACATGGGAACGAATACAGGGAAAGAATGATTGACGAAATAGTCTGAATGTGGCCGAGCGAGCCGGTCAAATAATGTTCATTTCTACCATGAGGTGTGCAGAATTGTTCCAAAGGGTGAGATTGTTAATGCCTCTAATACGAACTGCCTACAAGACTGGGATCTCACTCCCCATAGAGAGTCGCAGCCGAGGCATCAAAGATCTGTTTCGTAATCAGAGTACCTGGCTGAAAATCACCGGTGCCTTTCTCCCATACAACAGTGATGTTACCATCGGTTTTCCCCATTGCCTGGCTTGACGAGCGGGTTGCATCTCTCTCAACTAACACCTGCATTGCCTTGCCGATATACCGTCGGTTGCGTTCTAGGGTGATGCGGCGCTGAGTTTCCAGGAGTTGAGCGACGCGCATACCTTTGACTCGATCAGAGACATCATCCGCATATTTTCTTGCTGCAATCGTATGCTTCCGTTCCGAGTACTTGAAGATATAGGCCGAGTCGAGCTGGGCCTGTTCCACAAGACGAGTGGTGGCCTCAAAGTCTTCCTCGGACTCTGAACAGAACCCACAAATGATATCGGTGGTCAGGACGATCTGGGGGATTGTTGTTCTGATTCGATCGGCTAGTGCCAGGTATTCGGCTCCGGTATAGTTCCGCCCCATCAGTTCAAGGATCCGATCGCTTCCCGACTGCAGTGGGAGATGGATGTGCTTGCAGATCTTTGGATGGGTGGCGATGGTCTCGATCAGCGCGGGAGGAAAGTCTTTGGGGTGCGGAGAGGTAAACCGGACTCGCTCAATGCCAGGCTGGTCAGCGACGGCGCTAATGAGCCGAGCAAAGTCCCATCCTTCATGGTAGTAGGAATTGACGTTCTGTCCGAGCAGCGTGATTTGCTTAAAGCCACGGGTGGACGCGTCGCGAGCTTCGAGAAGAATGGATTCTGGATCGCGCGACCGCTCACGTCCCCTGGTATAGGGGACGACGCAAAACGAACAAAAATTATCGCAGCCGCGCATCACGGTGATCCAAGCATTCACGCCGTTGTTGCGGTCCGGCATGATGTTTTCGTAGGTTTCATATTCCGACAGATCGAGCGCGAACGCTTTCTGCCGGAGTCCCTGTTCTTGTGCGTCCAGCGCGTTGGTGAGCAACCGGGGCAACTGTCGGTACGAATCCGGGCCGGCCAGGACGTCAATGAGCGGTTCTTTCTCAGCCAGCTCGCTCTTGAGATTCTGAGCCATGCACCCAAGCACACCGACGACGAGCGGGCGGTGCTTTTTTACGGCTCTGAGCTCGGAAAGATGGAGATAGATCTTTTTGTGAGCATTCTCTCTGATTGCGCAGGTGTTGACTAAGACCACATCGGCGCGTTCGCGGTCTTCCGTGAAACCAAACCCCTCTTGCTTCAAGAGTGACCGGACCAGCTCACTATCCGATTCATTCATCTGGCAGCCGAAGGTTTCGATGTGAACCTGGGGAAGGGGCTTGACCATCATAGGAGCACCAGGGAAGCGTTCGTCGTCGCTGGAGGCGCTACGAGATCGCCGAATACGCAACGGCCGGCTGCGGCAGAAATCGTGACTGGCTTGATGTGGTTCTCGAGGTTATCGGAATCCGTGACGGCGACTTTTGTGAAGTTCGGCGTCGTGCCGAAGCGATAGGAGCCTTGTGTGCCGGATTCAAACAGGACCGGGACCGTTTTCCCGATCTGTGCGTTGTGAAAGACTAGTCGTTTGGCGCGATCGAGATCCAGCAGAAGATTGGTGCGTTTCTTGATCGATACGGACGAGACCCGCTGCTTGATGCGCAGTGCCGCGGTCCCTGACCGCGAGGAATAGGGAAAGACGTGCAGATAGGAGAAGGGGAGGTCTGAGGCAACGGCCACTGTATTTTGGAATGCGGCGTCAGTCTCGCCAGGGAATCCGACCATGAGATCAGTTCCGATCCCGAGGTCGGGAATCTTCCTGAGCGCGGTGTCGATCAGCTTGCGGTACGCGTTGACCGTATGGCGCCGGTTCATGGCCTGTAGGATCTGATCGTCCCCGCTCTGCAGAGGAATGTGGAGATAGGGACAGAGCTTCTTGGATGAGGCCATGAGATCAAGCAGTTCCTCGCTGACTGTGGTCGGCTCAATTGATGAGATCCGGATGCGCTCGAGGCCGTCAACCCGATCGAGCCGACCAAGGAGTGCAACAAAGTCGGCACTGCCGTGAGCGTATTGCCCGATGTTCACGCCGGTTAGGACGATCTCCCGATAGCCCCGTGCCACTAAACTCTCGGCTTCGCGCAGAATGTCGTCGAACGCGCGGCTGCGTTCGTGTCCTCTGGCGAACGGGATGATGCAAAAGCTGCACATGGCGCTGCAGCCGTCCTGAACCTTAAGCAGAGCTCTGGTGGAGTCCGGTTCCGCAAAGTAGGGCAGATCAAAGTCCCCACGCGCCATCGTCTTTGTATGGTGAATATCCGGGGTCGATCGTTTGCGCAGCTCGTGAACGGCTGGGAGATAGGCCGGTAGGTCGAGCTTGAACTGATGTCCGACGATGAGATCGATGCCGGTCTGACGCTTGAGCTGTTCCATGCCGGTTTGGGCGTAACAGCCGGTCACGGCGACGAAGGCATGGGGAGAGTGCTTCAGCGTCTTCCGGATCAAATATCGCGAGGTCCGTTCGGCATCTTCCGTCACGGAACAGGTATTGAGCACGAGAACATCGGTTGGTTGGCCGAACTCGACGAGCTCAAACCCCTTCCGTTTGAGCCCTTCCCCAAGGATCGAGGTTTCGGCTTGATTCAGTCGGCAGCCGAGCGTATGAAGAGAGGCACGGGTTGTTCCCATAGTGGTGGCATTATAGGGAGAGTAGGTCTGTTCCAGCAAGGTCGCTTCTTGCGACCGGGGATCTTAAGGATTGTGAGCCAATTGTCGGAACGACCCATGATCGGGTTGCATCCGAGTCGCCGAGGAGAGCCTGAGGATCGTGCATCTGAGCCCGCTCATCGTTTGTGTGTTGGCAGGATTGTTCTGGAGCCATCCTGTGACGGGATGGAGCACGGATTCACTTCCCACTGAGCCCGATCTTGCTACCCGTGTTGATGAGCTGTATGACCATGAGGCCCGTCTCTTCATCATGCTATATTCGCTTCGCGGAAACGGCCAAATCGACTATGTCACGGCCCGGCTGGTGCAGGAGTATTCGCGTAGTACCTACGGGAATCCTATCTATCAGACCGAGGCCCAGCCACTCTTCTATTGGTGGAACCACATCATGTGGAATGACCCTGAACAGGATGGGGTCAATGGCAACGAAAAGGTCTACCAGGAAAACACGGACTTCGATATCTCGCGATACAAACCCTGTTTATTCAACGGACAGCCCTGTTAGCCTCAGTGCCAGCCAGTGAGATAGTCCCCGCCTGTTTTGTGATTCTGCTGAGAGGCGGCGCGAGGCGGTGGTATTCTGCATGGCAACTGAACCAAGTTGCGCTGCTGATGGTACGGCCGTCGGATTCAGCTCACGTTGGTGCGAGTCAATTTCCATGAAACAAGGATCCTTCGGCTTATCAAGCCTTATGAATCGGCGCATCCTCGTGATGCTGCCATTGGGCTTTGTCTCCGGCCTTCCACTCGCCCTCACATCCGGGACCTTACAGGCCTGGCTGACCGTGGAGGGAGTGGACCTCAAGACCATCGGCATTTTTACGATGGTCGGCTTGCCCTATACGCTCAAGTTCTTGTGGGCTCCAGTGATGGATCGCGTGATACCACCCTGGTTCGGGCGGCGGCGCGGCTGGATGGTGCTGACGCAACTCTGTGTGGCGGTCGGCCTGGGACTCATGGCCCTCACCAATCCTCGGATACATCCTGGATGGTTGGCGGCCTATGCTGTACTTGTGGCGTTCCTGGCCGCCTCTCTGGATATTGTCTTCGACGCCTATCGCACAGACACGCTCCAATCTCATGAGCGCGGTTTGGGTGCGGCGGTATGGGTGAACGGCTATCGAATCGCCCTATTAGCCTCTGGGGCTGGTGCACTCGTACTGGCCGATTATGTCGGGTGGCCAATGACGTATCTGGCGATGGCAGCCGTCATGGTAGCCGGAGTAGGCATTGTCTTGATCAGCCCCAACCCCAGGTTCGTCGCCGAGGCTCCGAAGAGTATGAGGGAAGCAGTCGGCGCACCGCTGGCGGAGTTCTTTGGACGGTCTCACGCGTTAGGGTTCTTGGCCGTAATCGTCCTCTATAAACTTGGAGACGCTTTTGCCTCTGCGCTCCAGACCGCCTTTCTGATCGGAGGGCTAGGTTTTTCTGCGACGGACGTCGGCGCGGTGAAGGGATTAGGGGTCTTTGCCACATTGCTGGGCGCTTTCGTCGGCGGACTCATGATGACCAAGTCGGGACTAGTACGGTCGCTGTTGATCTTCGGAGTCTTGCAGGCGGTCTCAAATTTGGGATTCGTCGTATTGGCATTGGCAGGCAAGAGTTCGGCCGTCCTAACGGCAGCAGTCGTGATCGAAAATGTGACGGGCGGAATGGGCACTGCTGCATTTGTCGCGTTGGTGATGTCGCTCTGCGATCCCCGGTATACCGCGACTCAGTTCGCACTGCTGTCTTCGTTAGAGGCGTTGGGGAGGGTATTTGCCGGTCGCCCATCGGCGGATCTTGTCAGCCTGGTTGGATGGACTCAGTTTTTTGTCTTGACCGTGGTTGTCGCTCTACCGGGTCTGTGGGCCGTTTGGCGGATCCGACGTTCCATCGAGCCGGAGCAGAAAGCCGCCGAATATATTTCTGTTACGGAGCCTGCAGCTTCGTCGATCTCCAAGTGACTATGAGGACAATCGTCGTTGAAGGAAGAGGACGAAGAGCATGAGGGTGGGCAGTGGAGCAAGGATGAGCGGCACTAGCCAGAGCCAGACGTTCTTCCCGCGGACTCGCCCTTGGTCGATCATCCAGACGAAGAGCCAGACGAGCAGACAAGCATAGTTCAAGATAATCCACTGAGTGGTGTGTGTTTTGAGGACACTGGTGCTTTCTGACGGGCCTTGGAAGAGGAAGATTCCTAACAACAGTAAGAATATGCTTAACAGGACTCCGACAAGTTTTTTACTCCAGACGAACATGGTCTCCTCCAGACTTTATGGACCTTGTGAAGAAAATTCTGGCTAAGCTAATTGGCGAACAGTTGTTTGTCAAATGAGGCGATTCGATAGTTATCGAACAATTTCGAGGGTAGACGATCCTATCAAAACATCATGAGCCTCCTTCGTTTGAGCATAATAGTCGTTGTACTGACCGGAGCGATCGGTCTGGCTCTATCAAACCCGACCATGGACGACTATTTACGCTTCGTTGAACAGGAATTGAGCAAAGCGATAGACCGAATGGATCAGGCCACATCGACTCGGGAACAGCAATTTCTGCGGCAGGTGTTTCACTCACAAAGTAGGAAGCTTCTCGAATCACTCGTGAGGCCGAATACAGTGCGACAGAACTGGGGGATTGTGAGCCGGTATGAAACACAGGTGGCCGATACAAAAGTCATTGTCTTCGGTCTCGGCGGTTGGTTCATTCCTATTCAGGGCATCGAAGAAGCAACGCTGAAGATCGGGCGAATGGCCTTCTAACAAGAAAAAATGGCCAGGGTAATCTGACGGGGTCGTATTCTACTGGTTATTTCTGTGGATAACCCCGCTAATAAGCGACTAGAATTGGCCAGGATATTCGCATTTCGACTATTCACAGCTTTCCCTCTCATTTCCCAAACATCCACAATACTTGGTGTTGACAAAAAAACATGATAGCTATATGTAGCTGTCCACTGAAAGTACATGAGCTTCACGCACCCTAAATATGGTCTACTCAGAGGCATGGGTCACACCCTTTTCCCCTCGGCAGGAGGTCTACCGTGAAAATTGATCGAAGATTTACCAGTCGCAGGCAGAATCCCTACGAGGGGATCATGTTTGTGAAGCGTTCGTCGGAGATTCGCAATCCCGACGGATCCACAGTCTTCAAGCTCGAAAATATCGACGTTCCTGAGGCCTGGTCGCAGCTGGCCATCGATATATTGGCCCAGAAGTACTTTCGGAAGGCCGGAGTTCCGCAGCGCGATCAGAATGGGCAGCCTGCCATCGGTCCGGATGGCAAGTCGGTGTTGGGTGGCGAGCGAGATGCCCGTCAAGTCTTCGAACGCATGGCTGGATGCTGGACCCATTGGGGCAAGTCCTATGGGTATTTCAAGACGCCGGACGATGCGGAGTCGTTCCACGATGAAATGTGCTACATGCTGGCGCATCAAATGGCAGCGCCAAATTCTCCCCAGTGGTTCAATACCGGCCTTCATTATGCCTATGGGTTATCGGGACCGGCACAAGGGCATTATTACGTTGATCCCAAGACTCAGGAGGTGGTGAAAGCCACCAACGCCTTCGAACATCCTCAACCACACGCCTGTTTCATTCAATCGATTGAGGATGATCTTGTGAATGAAAACGGCATTATGGATCTCTGGGTTCGGGAAGCGCGGTTGTTCAAGTATGGTTCCGGGACCGGGACCAATTTTTCAAAACTGCGTGGGGATGGCGAAGGGCTTTCCGGAGGCGGGAAGTCTTCAGGCCTTATGTCATTTCTGAAGATCGGGGATCGAGCTGCCGGAGCGATCAAATCCGGAGGGACGACGCGCCGTGCCGCCAAGATGGTTTGTTTGGACCTCGACCATCCGGACATCGAAGAATTTATCGATTGGAAGGTCATCGAAGAGCAAAAAGTCGCGGCGATGGTGACGGGGTCAAAGATTTGTGCGCAGCGCCTCAATGCGGTGCTGAAAGCTTGTCATACGGTCGATGGTGAAGGCGCTTTCAGACTGGATCTCGACCAGAAGACCAATCCGGTCTTGCGTGAGGCTCTGGCATCGGCTCGTCGGGATCTGGTGTCCGAGGCGTATATCCAACGAATGTTTTCTTATGCACAGCAAGGCTTCACGCATTTTGTCTTCCATGAATATGACACGAATTGGGATGGGAAAGCCTACCAGACCGTCTCTGGGCAAAACTCCAACAATAGCGTCAGGATTCCCAATGAGTTTTTTGCCGCGCTCGAAACCGACGGTGACTGGCAACTCAAGCGTCGAACGAGTGGCAAGGTCTGGAAGACCGTCAAGGCACGGGAGCTGTGGGACCGGATCGCGTGGGCAGCCTGGATTTGTGCTGATCCAGGGACGCAGTACGATACCACCATCAACGAATGGCATACCTGTCCGGAGGACGGTCGCATCAACGCCTCGAATCCCTGTTCCGAGTATATGTTTTTGGATGATACGGCTTGTAATCTCGCTTCCCTGAACCTCACGAAGTTCTATGCCGCTGATGGGCAATTCGAGCTGGAACATTTTCGCCATGCCGTTCGGCTGTGGACGATCGCGTTAGAGATCAGCGTGTTGATGGCTTCCTTCCCGAGCCGCTCAATCGCTGAAAAGAGCTATCAGTTCCGGACGCTTGGGTTGGGGTATGCGAATCTTGGCACGGTGCTCATGCGTCAAGGCATTCCCTACGATTCCCCCAAGGCCTTGGCAATTTGTGGAGCTATCACGTCCATCATGACTGGGGAAGCCTATGGGACATCGGCTGAAATGGCTGCCGAATTGTCGCCCTTTTCGGGGTACGCCAACAATCGAGAGCATATGCTGCGGGTCATCCGCAATCACCGTCGAGCTGCGTACCAGGCGCCGCAGGCAGAATATGAACACCTCACGATTGCGCCGATGGGAATCCGTCCCGAGCATTGTCCGCCTGATATGCTTCTCGCCGCCAGACGCGCCTGGGACCATGCGCTTGAATTAGGGACGGCCTATGGATATCGCAATGCTCAAGTGACCGTCATTGCTCCAACCGGCACGATTGGGTTGGTTATGGACTGTGATACCACGGGGATTGAACCAGACTTTGCTCTGGTGAAATTTAAGAAACTGGCCGGTGGCGGGTACTTCAAGATCATCAATCAAAGCTTGCCGATGGCGTTGGCCACTCTCGGCTATACGGACCAGCAAGCGCAGGATGTCGTTCGTTACTGTGTCGGGGCTCAGACGCTCAAGGGCGCACCGTTCATCAATCATGACACGCTGCGTCAAAAGGGATTCGATGATGCGGCTCTCGATCGTTTGGAGAGCAGTTTGGGGCAAGCGTTTGAAATTCAGTTCGCCTTCAATAAGTTTACGCTCGGAGAGGCGTTCTGCGTCGAAAAGCTTGGCCTGACCGAAGCCCAGTTGAATGAAATAAGCGTCAACATGCTGAAGACGCTTGGCTTTACGCAAGAAGAGATCGCCGCAGCGAATGATTTCTGTTGCGGGACGATGACGGTGGAAGGCGCCCCGTATTTGAAGGCCGAACATCTTGCAGTGTTCGACTGTGCCAATCGATGCGGTCGAATCGGGCAACGCTCCATTGCCGTCGATGCGCATATCCGCATGATGGCCTCGGCACAGCCGTTCATCAGCGGCGCGATTAGCAAGACCATCAACATGCCGGCCGATGCCACGCTTGAAGACGTCAAGGCGGCGTATTTACTCGCCTGGAAGAGCATGGTCAAAGCAGTCGCGCTCTATCGTGACGGGTCCAAACTGAGTCAGCCGTTGAGCGCTTCGACTGACAGTGGGAAGGCCGTGGAGGCAACCACTAGCGTGATGGGGATGGCGGAGAAAATCACCGAACGGGTACTCGTTCGGTATCTCGCCAAGCGCCGCTCGCTCCCGAGTCGGCGAAGTGGATACACTCAAAAGGCGATTGTCGGGGGACATAAGCTGTACCTGCGCACGGGCGAATATGAGGATGGGACGGTCGGAGAAATCTTTTTGGATATGCACAAGGAAGGGGCGGCGTTCAGAAGCCTCATGAATTGTTTTGCGATCGCTATCTCTCTTGGACTTCAGCACGGCGTGCCGCTGGAAGAATTCGTTGAGGCGTTTGTCTTTACCCGGTTTGAGCCGAACGGTCCCGTGAAATTGAACGATCGAATCAAAATGTCAACCTCGATCATCGATTATATCTTCCGTGAACTAGCCGTGACGTATCTCGATCGGTATGACCTGGCGCAGGTGAAAGAGGAGGATCTGCGCATGGATTCGATGAAGAAAGACGACATGGATCCCGAATGTTCAGAAGAAGAGGCGGACCTCGATGCACTGGCCAAGTCTTCCGTTCTTACCGAGCATCTTCCGATCCGTCGGAACAGTGGAAAAGGAAATGGTCATGGAAATGGAAATGGCCATAGTGTTGCTCGACAAGTGGAGATCACGAGGGAAACGCTTACGCTGACAGAAATAAAAAATGCCAAAGATGCTAAGGTCAAGGGCTACGAAGGCGATCCTTGTCCCGAGTGCAAGCAGTTCACCATGGTCCGAAACGGCACCTGCCTGAAGTGTGTGACGTGCGGCGCAACGAGTGGATGTTCATAACGAGGAGTGTAAGAATGCGGAGCAGGCGGCCGTCATTGTGTCTCTGGTGTAGAAAGCGGCGGGTCCTCCGAATACGCTCGAGTGCTGACGCATTCTTTGTGGTGCGGTTACGGGCTCGAAGACTTTGCGCGAGACCGGCGTCCTCTCGTATCCTCTCGTATCACTATGGGTCGTGGTCTCCATTGCGAGCTGCTCGCTCGGCGAGGCGGAAAAAGTCCTGATGCCGGAGGTCAACTAGGAGTCTCACTATGCCGACAACAACGCAACTTGTTATCAGTGGTCAGAGTAAACCGGGTGCCCTTGCCAGAGTGACGGCGGTCCTCGGTGAAGCCGGCGTCAACATTAAGGCGTTCTCTGCTCCGGAGGTGATGGCAACAGGCAAGTTGCGGCTGCTTGTTGCTGACCTGGACAGTGCGCGCGCGGCCCTTAAGGCGGCGAAGATTAAGTTCCGCGAAGAAATTGCGCTCCTCCTAAGTCTTGAAAACAAGCCTGGCGCGTTAAGGAAAGTGGCAGATACTTTGATGAAGAGCCGGATCAACATCAAGTGCGGCTATTGCACGCCTTCACGGGAAGGGAAACGGGCGATCGTCGTTCTGACCGTTTCCAATACCGACAAGGCTTTGGCCATTCTACGCAATCAGTCGCTCGACGAGTTTTGATTGATGCGGCCGGTGCCGCTCACGAAACTTACTTCTCTGCCCATGGTCGTGATCGGACTGGGCGCCGTCCTCTATCAAGGCTGCACCACCGCTCCTCGTCCTATTGATCGTTTCCCCGGGTATCCCATTGGGTTTGTAGAACGAGGAATGGCTTCGTGGTATGGCCCTGGCTTTCATGGGAACAAGACAGCGAATGGGGAACGGTACGACATGTACAAACTGACGGCTGCTCATCGGACACTGCCACTCGGGTCCGTCGCAGTTGTGCATTCGTTGACTTCAGGTCGCCACGTTACGGTCAGGATTAATGATCGAGGACCGTTCGCGAGGGGACGGGTTTTGGACCTCTCGTTGGCTGGTGCCCAAGCGCTTGGGATGGTCGGCAACGGAAGCGACCAGGTCGAACTTCGAGTTGTGGGTTATAACTCTCGGCCCGAAGGGATGGGGGTGTTACGGGTTCAAGTCGGTGCTTTCGCGGACCTTCAGAATGCTCGGGCGCTGTTAGCACAAGTTCAACGAGATTTTGCTGATGGGCGTATCATTCAGATCGATCTCCAGGAAGGGCGTCGTTACCGAGTTCAAATTGGTCGATTCATGACTGAGCAGGAGGCTCAGATGGCCGCGAGTCGCCTCGATCGTACATTGAACCTGCAATCGCTTGTTGTGCGGGATGATAGCTAAACACGAGAAGGACGGTGGCATCATTCTGAGGGTTCTGTTTGGAACCAATTGATTTTCAAGCGACATTTCTTGGATTACTTGCCTGCATTTGATCCCTGTGATAGATGTATTAGCTGTGAACTCTATTCTAAGCGGTCCGGTTATCTTAATCGTACGATCTTCTGAAGGGTGGACCAAGAGGTATCCTCTGGGAGACGCCCGGCTTCTCATCAGGCCAGCCATACTGGTCCAACGTCCCTACTAGACGACTGCGATGGACATCCTCATCCTACTAGGATTGATAGGGTTATCGGCTGTTATTTCTACAGCTGAGATCGGCTTCTTTTCGGTCAACGAAACACGACTGAAAGCATTAGCGCAGAACGGAAGTAAACGGGCAGCCAAAGCCCTTCAGTTAAGGAGCGATCCCCAAAAGCTCCTCTCGACCATTCTCGTCGGTGACCGTCTCGTCAGTACTGCAACCCCCATGTTTGCCACCTTCATCACATTAAATGCCTATGGGGGCAAGAGTGCGCTTGAAGAAGCGATTGCAGTCATGATTGGTATCTTGACCTTTGTGCTTCTTGTGTCAGTGGATGTTATCCCAAAGACGCTGGCGGCAAAGTTCTCCGTACCCGTGACGCTGAACATGGCTTACCCTATCTATGGGGTTCAGGTCATGTTGCGACCGCTTCTTTTTCTGATCGTTCCTCTGATCTACAGTTTGACGGGAGGGAAGGGGTTGACGCTTCCCTTGGTAACAGAGGAAGAGCTGAAAATCATGCTCGACCAGGGAGGAAAGGCCGGCGAGTTAGAATCAGAAGAAGTCAAAATGATTAAAAACGTGTTTCAGCTGAAAGATATTACCGCGGAAGATGCGATGACGCCGCGTATCTACGTATTTTCTCTCGACGGGAATCTTCGACTCAAGGAAGCACAAGAGTCGCTGTATAATTCCAAATACTCAAGAATACCGCTCTATGACGGTATGCTCGATAACATTACAGGGATTCTTTACAAGACGAAAGCGCTGACCGAGTTGGCCAAAGGAAGAACCGATTTGCGCCTCCGGGATATCGCCCATCCTCCGCTCTTCGTCCCGGCTGGCAAGACGGCGGACGACTTGATGAAACAGTTCCAGCAGGAAAAGCGGCATATGGGGGTTGTGGTGAATGAGTTCGGCGGAGTCATGGGGCTGGTGACCCTCGAGGATCTCCTTGAAGAGGTAGTCGGTGAGATTGTTGATGAGACGGATATCACGGAAGAGCTCATCAAACGGATCGGAAAGAACCAAATCCTGGTTCATGGACGGACGGAAGTTCGTAAGGTGAACGACTTTCTGAAAGTCGAGCTTGGAGAGGAAGCTCTAACGATCGGAGGGCTGATCCAGGAAAATCTCGGTCGCATTCCGCAGGCAGGAGAAGAACTCCGTATCGAGAACTGCCGCCTGATCGTTCACGAGGCGGATCCTCGCTCGATACGAAGCGTGCAAATTTTCAAGGATGAGAAAGTGCCTGTTCCGGTCGAAGCCTCGGTGTGACTAGCTCCCCTTCTGTTGTTCTATCAAGCCTAGGAACGTCTCCTCGTTAAGGACGGTTACCCCTAATTTCTGAGCTTGATCGAGTTTCGAGCCAGGGGCCGTGCCTGCTACGACATAGTCTGTCTTCTTGCTGACACTAGATGCCACCGTAGCACCCAACCGCTCAACCAACGCCTTAGCCTCATCTCTCGTCAGCCTCACTAGTCCACCGGTGAATACGAAGCTCTTTCCTGAGAAAGGCAAAACTGCCTGACTTTGAGCTGAGGGTGTGTCGATGATCGACACACCGAGTGTTCGCAATTCATCGATGACCCGTCGGTTTGAACTTTCTTGGAAGTAGGAGACCAAACTCTCAGAGATTTCAGGACCAATTTCATGGACGTTCTGAAAACGGTTGCAGTCGGCCGACATCATGGCATCAAGGGAGCCGAACTCTTTCGCGAGCACCTTGGCGATGTGCTGCCCTACTTGGCGGATTCCCAGGCCCATCAAAAATCGGTCGAGTGTGACGTGTTTGCTTCGCGCGATGGCCTCAAGGAGGAGGGTTGATGAGCGTTCCGCGAATCCCTCAAGCTCAAGAAGTTGTTCAGGCCTTAGCCGATACAGGTCTGATAGATCCTTCACGAGGCCGTGTTCGACCAATTGGGCAACCGTTTTTTTGCCTAGTCCGTCGATGTTGAGAGCGGTCTTCGATGCGAAGTGTTCGACGGCACCTTTCAGCTGGGCGGGACAGGCGGCTTGGCCTGTGCAGTAGAAGTAGGCACCCTCTCTCGCCACGGCAGAACCGCATATCGGACAATGAGGTGGCATGTGGAAGGGGTCTGACCGAACTTCATCCGAGACGGGGATACGTTCAGCGATCGCTGGAATGACATCCCCTGCGCGCTCGACTCGAACCGTGTCGCCTAATCGGACATCCTTTCTTGCGACCTCATCAGCATTGTGGAGCGTTGCTCGGCTGATGGTGACGCCACCCACTTCCACCGGCTTTAGGAGGGCGAGGGGGGTTAAGGTTCCAGTTCGACCAACGGAGATGACGATATCCTGTACCTCCGTGATTTCTTTCCGAGGAGGAAATTTGAACGCGATGGCCCAACGAGGGCTTCGGGATTTCATGCCCAGTTGTGCCTGCCAGTCTCGACGATCGACTTTGACCACGACTCCATCAATTTCATAAGGGAGATTGTCACGTTGATCCTCCGTTTCCCGGTGAAATGCCAAGACCTGGTCGATGGTTTCGCATCGTCGGCGAAGGTGGGGGACCGGAAGCCCACACATGGCCAGCATCTCCAGTTCCGCCCAGTGCGACGGGGGATGAGCTCCAGTCATCGCCGTCACTTCATAGCACGTGACGACGAGTGGCCGTGAAGCAGTAATGTGCGAATCGAGTTGCCGAAGAGAACCGGCGGCGGCGTTACGTGGGTTGGCAAAGGCGTCGTCCCCCCGCTCGGTCATTCGTCGATTGAGCGCATGAAAGTCGGAAAGGCGCATGTACACTTCGCCGCGCACCACCAAGTGATCCGGGTACGATCCAGTCTCCAACTGCAGCGGGAGCGAGCGAATCGTGCGGAGATTCATGGTGATATCCTCGCCCACCTGTCCGTCACCACGGGTCGAGCTACGAACAAACGTCCCGTGGTCGTAGACTATTTCAACTGACAGGCCATCGAATTTAGGCTCGACTGTGTAGCCGATGTGGTCCGTACCTAGCTCCCGTTTCATCCGCTGATCGAAGGCCAGGACCTCTTCAGAATTCATCAAGGAATCAAGGCTCAGCATGGGCCGTTCATGCTGCACCTTGCCGAGTTTATTCAAGGGGGAGGCACCGACACGCTGAGTTGGGGAATCGGGGGTAACCAGTTCCGGGTACGCCCGTTCCAGGTTGGTCAATTCTCGGAACAACCGATCATACTCTCCATCGGAAATCTCAGGGTGGTCCTTGATGTAATAGAGGTAGTCATGATGCCGGATTTGGCCCTTGAGCTGGGCGAGTCGCTCTTGCTCGGCGGGAGTGGCTTTCGACGAGGGCAGAGAGTCGTTATGGAGTGAATCCTGTCGCATTGTTGCGCTTAACGAAGTGACGCCCCAGCGATTGTTTCTAAGGTGCCATGAAAGACGACGTTTGGCATGGGAGGAGAGAGAGGCCTGAACCATACTGACCGTAGCATAAGGGTGCGGAAACGGTCAAACCCGATGGGCCTGGTCCGCTTTGACTTTCGCATCAGTGGCCACTATTCTAAGCGTCGCTTCAGCAGGTCTGAAGTTGGCAGAGAGCCTGGGTAAAGGAGGATATATGCAGAAGGGAGAGCAGCAGGTCTGTGAGCGAATCCAGAAGATTATTTCATTAGGAATACTGCTCTGTGGTGGGTGGTTGGTAAGTGGGTGTGTTGTATTAGAGGAAAAACACAACGCGGAAAAAGCGCGAAGCCTGAATTTTCAGCGCCTCCTGGCACAGGAAGAGAAACGGACGGCTGAGTTGGACAGTGAAGTCAGGCACGTCAAGGCCGAACTGTCTGAATTTGAGGCGAGGAATCGCGAGCTGTCTGCGCAAGTGCAGATAGCACGTGAGCAGATGGGGCGTCTTCAAGAGGAGGCAGAAGCAATCAGGGAAGCGACGGTGCTGGAACGAAAAGCCCTGGAGGATATGCAGAGAAAGGGCCAGGCCCCTCTAGCCAAACCGAAAAAAGCTGAATTGCCGAAAGCTGTTTCCGGCGGTCACAGCGGTGGTCATCTTTCAGACAAAGGCATGGCGGCTCTGACTGAGCCGACTTCTCCGGTGAAGGTCACACCGGGGATGGTGCATGTGGTCAAAGCGGGGGAAACGCTCTATAGCATTAGCAGGCGATATGGCGTTGAGGTCGATAAGTTGAAGAAGTCGAATAAACTGCCGGATGACATCGTCGAGATTGGACAGAAGCTCCTGGTGGGGGCAGAGTAAGCGGACGACATGCGGGCAGCGACCTATTCACTCACTCTGGATGAGTTTCGTTCCTACGCAAAGCAGGGCAATCTCATTCCGTTATTCCGTGAAATCTTGGCGGACCATGATACGCCGGTCTCGGCCTTTGCCAAGATCGATCATGGGCCCTCGGCCTATTTACTGGAGAGTATTCAAGGGGGAGAAAAGTGGGCCAGATATTCCTTTCTTGGAAGCGGGTCTCCGCTCGTCATCTACGAGGATCGTGGCGATCTGTGTGTGAAGAAGGGTTCGGATTGCCGGCGAATCCCTAGCCGAGGCGCGCCACTGGACCGTCTGCGGGAAATCATGGAGACGTACCGCCCCGTCACGGTTCCGGATCTGCCTCCTTTTGTCGGTGGAGCCGTCGGGTACCTCGGCTACGACA
>Ga0105164_10000791_pt1 | contig 20782 bp, 22 predicted proteins | sample VDWuncwatermetaG_FD_89674 | JGI IMG/M metagenome (GOLD analysis project Ga0105164, IMG submission 89674) | Wastewater microbial communities from Netherlands to study Microbial Dark Matter (Phase II) - VDW unchlorinated drinking water | ecosystem: Environmental > Aquatic > Freshwater > Drinking...
GCCGTCGTCCCAATGATCTTGACGCCGCGGTCGTAGGCCTGCCGGTAGGGATTGGCTCCGATAAAGGCCGGCAGAAAGGAATGGTGAATGTTGATGACCGGGCAGCCGACCTGAGCCAAAAACTCCGCAGTGAGGATCTGCATGTAGCGAGCCATCACCACGAGCTCAACCCGGTGTTCTTTCAGCAGCGCTAAGACCTGTTGTTCTTGCTGAGGCTTGGTCTCCTTCGTCACAGGATAGACGGCGAACGGAATCTTGAAGAGCTCTGCCCAGCTCGCGCAGGTGTCGTGATTCGAAATGATGACGGGAATATCAATGTGCAGTTCGTCTCGGCGGTGCCGCTGGAGGAGGTCGGCGAGACAGTGATCTTGTTTCGAAACCAGCAGACCGACACGGGTTCGTCGGCTGGACAGATGCACTTCGCAGTGCATCTCATACACGTTCGCAATCGGAGCAAAGGCGGACGGAATGTCGTCTGGGGGGATCTGGAATCCCTCCGTGGCGAACTCCATTCGCATCAGAAAATCGTTCGTGTCCTTGTCAGTGTGATGGTCCGAATCCAGGATGTTGCCGCCGAAATCATGAATGAATCCCGACACGCGTGCCACGATGCCTCTACGGTCTTTGCAATGGATCAACAGAATGATCGAATCTTTTCCCTGTGCCGACATCGGTGGTTACTCCTCTGTTGGTGGTTGCAGTGAGTGTAGTAGGAGTGGCAAGGAGCCGCACGTCCTAGACAGGCGTTGTGACGATGCGCCCGACGAGGTCGAAGGCTGCGGCATCGGTAATCTCGACCTTACAGAACTCACCAGGTGTGGGAGAGGAGACGTTGTGACGGGCTGGGTGCTGTGACGTGGTATCAGACGGGGCCTCATCGATGTAGACGACACCATCGATTTCAGGAGCGAGCCCCTCGTGGCGGCCTTCCAGAACATGTTCCGTTTCCTCGGATCGTCCGTCGACCAGCACCTCGAGGATGGAACCGACTTTCGCCCTTCCTTTGGCGGCTGAAATCGACTCCTGAATAGAGAGGATCGCGTTACGGCGCTCATTCATGATGTCCCGCTCGACTTTTTCGTCGAGGCCGACTGCTCCAGTGCCTTCTTCATCCGAATAAAGAAACACCGCAACTCGGTCGAACTCCGCCTGTTCCACGTAATCGCGGAGCTCGTTATAGGCGGCATCGGTTTCTCCAGGAAAGCCAACAATAAAGGCTGTTCGAAAGGTCACCATGGGGATGCGGGTACGGATACGATCGACGAGAGATTCGATAGCAGCGCGATCGCCCAGCCGATGCATGCGTTTCAGCATCCGGTCATTGATATGTTGAAGCGGCATGTCGATATACTTCGTGATCTTTTCTTCTCCGGCGTAGAGGTCGAGCAGGTCATCCGTGACTTGTTGGGGGTACAGGTAAAACGGTCTGATCCACCGAATTTTCTCAACCTTCACCAACTCACGAAGTAGCTGGGCGAGGCCGTGGCGAAGACCAAGGTCGACTCCGTAGTTGATCGTATCTTGCGAGATTAGGTTGATCTCTTTGACACCCTCAGCGGCGAGCTGGCGGGCTTCAGCGACAATGGATTCCACCGGCCGGCTGCGCTGCTTTCCTCGCATCAACGGAATCGCGCAAAACGTACAGTTGCGGTTGCAACCTTCGGCGATTTTCACATAGGCGCTATGCTGTTTACCGAGCCTTAGGCGAGGTGCGAGTTCATCGTAGAGATAGGGAGGTTGACTGATCCAGAGACGTCGATGCCGTTTCTTAGGAGCCAACAAGTCTCGGCAGATCTCCGCAATCTTGCCGAATTCGCCGGTGCCGACCACCGCGTCTAACTCTGGCAACTCTTTCAGCAAGTCTCCTTGATAGCGTTGTGCCAGGCAGCCGGCTGCGATGAGGACACGGCAGGTTCCTGTTGTCTTCAGCTGCCCATGTTCGAGAATGGTGTTGATCGATTCCTCTTTGGCTTCTTCGATGAAGCCGCAGGTATTGACGATGACCACGTCAGCTTGTTTCGGGTCGCTGGTCAACTGAAACCCCTCAGTTACGAGACTCCCGAGCATGATTTCCGAATCGACCTGATTTTTGGAACAGCCAAGATTGACGAAACCAATAGTGGTCGTGGTTCCTTTTGTCTTGGCGGATTTGATTGATCTGGCGCGTTGAGGGATGATGAGGGGTTGAGACATGGAAGCAGTCTACGGGAGGGTTAAAAAGTCTGTCAATTAGACTCTTGCGGGAGGCTGCCCACTTCCCCTAGAGTGCGCCTCATGATTCGAACCTTTCAGGGCATCCGACCGACGATCCCTACGTCCTGCTTTATCGAAGAAACCGCTGTTGTGATTGGCGATGTGGTCATGGGGGAGAGTTGCAGTGTGTGGTTCAACGCCGTCATCCGGGGCGATGTCCACTACATCCGGATTGGAGACCGGACGAATGTCCAGGACCTCTGCATGCTTCATGTGACGCACGATACCCATCCTCTCATCATCGGCACTGACGTCACGATCGGCCACAATGTTGTGCTGCATGGGTGTACGATTCAGGATCGCGTACTGGTCGGAATGGGCGCGATCATTATGGACGGGGCGGTGATTGGGGAAGACTCCGTTGTGGGTGCCGGCTCATTGGTGGTGGAAGGAACGGTGGTTCCTCCGAAGAGCGTCATCCTTGGCTCGCCCGGCCGGGTGCGGCGTGGCACGTCGGAGGCCGAACTCGCCTGGATCAAAGAGTCAGCCGCCAACTACATGAAATATGCCCGGCAGTATATGGACGATTCGTCGAAGCCGCCTACCGGATTTAGACTTTAGCTCCTTTCGGCTTGCGATTATTCGTTTCCAAGCCCCCAATCTTTATAAAGCAGACTGGATCGCCTACCAGAGCCGTCGGAAATTGCTCTCGTTCAACGCGATACGGAATATTCTTGCGATGGCACCAGTCCGCGATCCAGATCACTTCTTCTGTTGAGGTGGTCACCAATCCCGGCAGGCTCAGTTTCGGCATCACGCGATCGACGATTGAACGTACAACGCGACGCTGCTGTTCAAATTGGTGTGGGTCAAACGTCACCGGATCGGCATTGCCGTAGGACAGAGGGGCCAGGTGAGGAAATCGCTCCGGATCGTTCAAGACGCTCACAATCCAGAGATGGTCGAAGAGGCCGGAAGCTAGAGAGGCATCCTGTGCTTTAAACTTCAGGGGTAGGGATCGGCAGGCACGATTGAGGACCACCACTTCTGACCGTCGGAGATTGTAGGGCTCCACCTGGCGTTGCAGTTCAAGCACTTCGGCTAACAAGGCCGGAAGTTCCGTTACACCGGCTCCGACATACAGACTGCGTCCCCCAGGGGACACTTTCCGTGTGAGAACCTCTGCCACGTTGCTCCCGAGCCGTCGGCAAGGTTCCCGTTTCTTACGCCAAAACTCATCACCACCTTCGTAACAGTAGACGGACTCAAGCCGCTTGTAATCGAGGTGGTCAAATACAGAGGCGATCGTACGGCGAGTTGAACCAGAAAGGCGTGTTCTCATTGAACCCTGTTATGCTTTGCCCTTCGCCTGGAAGCCGATCCATTGCTTAGGTGCATCGGGATTGGCTGCCCTGATGGCCCCGTGCTCGGTGAAGGCCAGGGGCAAGGTGCGGGAGAACTTGAGCCGCACCAGGTGGTCATAATTTGTGACTACCTCCAACTGTTCCTTTGCTGTGAGCCGAAAGGCGACATCACGAGGAAAACGATCTGCATTCCGTTTGACCGCTTGGTTCAAGGCCTTCGTAGGAACTGCATAGAGCGTGGCAAGATTGGCATCAATGATGACCTCATGGTCACGGATCGTGAAAATCATGGATCCGAGCGGTTTGAGTTGCTGCATGACAGGATCTTCTAGGACTAGCTGACCATCAGCGCATTATCACAGCGGGCAGTCTAGCCAAATCGGTCAATGAAAGCTATGCAGTTGGCTGACAAGCCAACGCAACGACCGCTGCCGTGACCCCATCGGCCACTGAAGCGATGAAGTCGAGATTCAACGTATCGAGGGTGTCGGACGGTCGATGGTAATGAGGATTACGGAAGTTGGCCGTATCCGTGAGCATGACAGCAGGGAAGCCTTTCTCCCAGAACGAGGTGTGGTCGCTGCGTCTGGTGTCTGGGAGCTTCTCTCCGTTGCCCGGCACGATCAGTGGGACAATCGGGAGGTGCGATTGCATGGCCTTCGTTACGGAGCCGGTCAAGATGTGTGAGCGTTCGTTGCCGATCACGGCAAGAAAATTCCCAGTGGTGGGAACGGAGATGGGGATACCAGGAGGAATCTTCTGCGAGTGCTCGTGATGGCTTGCATAGCCAACACATTCCAACACGATCGCTCCGTGGATCGTGTCACGATTCTTTCTCAACATCGCTGTATAGGCGGAGCTGCCGAGCAAGTTTTCTTCTTCCAAGTTAAAGGCGATGCAATGGATCGGTCTGGCCAATTGCATGGCTCGCACTCGGCGAGCGATCTGCAGCATCACCGCGAGGGCGCTCGCGTTATCATCGGCGCCGGGAGACCCTTGGACCGTATCGAAGTGCGCAGCGAGGATCAGCGGCGGTGCGGATTGGAACGGCTCAGTGTCGGGAAGCGCCGTTCCGATCACATTGTGGTAGGTGCTGCCCAAGGCCTGGAAGTGTTGCGTTGTGGCGGTAAGACCGGCTTCAGAGAATTGGCGGTGCAGATAGGCTTCTGCTTCCTGGAGGCGAATCGGAGAAGAGAGGGGATGGCGCTCGCCCACCAGATGGCGAAGGTCTTCTTTGAGGATATTGCGATCAATGGGCACGTGGGTTTCCGTCAACGGAACGATTAGCTTACGATCTCGGTCCCGATGCCCTTGCGCGTGAAGATTTCGAGCAGAACAGCGTGTGGAATGCGCCCGTCGATGATATGTGCCTTTCCGACCCCTTCAGCTAGCGCGTCCAGGCAAGCGTGAACTTTCGGGATCATCCCTTCCGTGATGGTCCCCTTCTTCATCATCCGTTGCACATCTTTTCGAGACACGGTGGAGAGGTGGCGCCCGTTGGCGTCGCGAATGCCTTTGATGTCGGTCATCATGACGAGTTTTTCCGCGCGCAGGGCTCCTGCGACTGCTCCGGCAACAAGATCGGCGTTGATGTTGTAGGTATTCCCTTCGCGATCCGTTCCGATGGGCGCGATCACCGGGATGTAGTGGTCGTCCTGCAGATTACGCAGCAGACCAGGATCCACCTTTTCGATATCGCCCACCAACCCGAAGTCCCCTTCGCCGTCCTCTCCTTCTAAATCACGATCGAGACTTTCCGCCCAGGCCTTGGCCGTTAACGGCTTGCTGAGAATTAACCCTCCGTCCTTTCCGCTCAAACCAACCGCACTGCCACCGTGTCGGTTGATGAGATCGGTGATCTCCATATTGATCTTTCCTGCCAGGACCATCTCCACGATTTCCATCGTGGCCTCGTCGGTGATTCGAACACCATGGCGGAATTTTGCTTGGATGCCAAGCCGGTCGAGCATCTTGTCGATTTGGGGTCCGCCGCCGTGGATAATGACCGGGTTGATCCCGACGTACTTCAACAACACGACATTTTGTGCGAACCGTTCTTTGAGGGATGAATCCGTCATCGCATGGCCGCCGTATTTGACCACCACGGTCTTCCCACGGAACGATCGAATGTACGGCAGGGCCTCGATGAGGACGTTGGCTTTCTTGATCAGTTTGTCCATGCAGAACTCCCGGCGATTAACACCGAATCCCTATAAAATATACCGGCTCAGATCCTGGTCCTTCACGATATCTTTCAATCGATCCCGTACATTGGTAGCGGTGATACTGATTCGTTTGTCAGGCCAGCCGGGTCCCTCAAAAGAAATATCCTCAAGTAACCGCTCCATGATGGTGAACAGGCGACGCGCACCGATGTTCTCAGTCCGTTCATTCACCTGCACCGCCACTTCGGCGATCTCCTCCAGACCGTCTTTAGTGAACTCAATGGCGAGGCCTTCCGTGGCCAGCAGGGCTTGGTATTGACGGACCAATGCCCCTTTTGGCTCTGTGAGAATACGGACAAAATCGTCTTTGGACAAGGGACTGAGTTCAACGCGAATTGGAAATCGCCCTTGGAGCTCCGGAATTAGATCGGACGGTTTCGCCACATGAAAAGCACCGGCGGCGATGAAGAGGATATGATCCGTCACGACCGGGCCGTGCTTGGTGCTGACTGTGCAACCTTCCACGATGGGGAGTAGGTCACGCTGGACACCTTCTCGGGACACATCTGGTCCCGTGTTGCGCTCGCGGCCTGCAATTTTGTCAATCTCGTCGAGGAACACGATTCCAGTCTGTTCCACTTTGGTGATGGCTTCCCGCGTGGCGTCATCCATATCGATCAGTTTCTGGGCTTCTTCCTGTGTCAGGTGTTTGAGCGCTTCGGGGACTTTCATCAGTCGCTTCTTTTTCTTGCCTTGGAACATGCCGCCCAGCATGTCTCGCAGATTGCCCTCGATGTCGTCGAGTCCACCCGCGTTGGAAATGACGCCAATTGGAAGGCCGCGTTCTTTGACTTCCATTTCCACCGTTCGCTCATCTAGCTTCCCTTCTCGTAGCTGCAGGCGCAGTTTCGATCTCGTCGCTTCGTGGGAATCGTGAGGGGCTTGAGCAGCCGGCTCGCCTGTGCTGTCTACAAAGACTGGTCGAGGAGGCGGTGGCGGTAGGAGAAGCTCAAGCAATCGTTCCTCGCCTTGTTGTTCCGCCTTTTGTTGAACGGACGCCAACCGCTGCGTCTTGACCATATTGATGGCCAGTTCGGTTAAGTCACGAATGATCGACTCGACATCACGTCCAACGTAGCCGACCTCGGTGAATTTTGATGCTTCCACTTTGATGAAGGGGGCTTCGGCCAACTTGGCGAGCCGTCGGGCAATCTCGGTTTTTCCTACGCCGGTTGGCCCGATCATGATGATGTTTTTCGGCATGACCTCGTCGCGGATGTCGGGAGACAACTGCTGCCGTCGCCAGCGGTTGCGAAGTGCGATGGCGACCATCCGCTTCGCGTCCTTTTGCCCGATGACGTAGCGATTGAGTTCCTCGACGATCTGGCGCGGAGTAAGACTGTTGAGATTCAACGGTTCCGGATCGCTTGTGAGAGCCTTCATGATGGTGAGTTATCCTTGAAGTTCTTCAACAATAATCTGTTGGTTGGTGTAGATGTCAATCGAACCTGCGATATTCATGGCTTCGGTGATGATCGCTGGGGCCTCGAGTTGAGAATGGCGGAGCAGTCCTTTGGCAGCCGCGAGGGCATAGGGTCCACCTGAACCGATGGCTAAAATGCCGTCTTCCGGTTCTATGACATCGCCGGTTCCTGAAATGATGAATGACTGTTCCTTGCCGGCGACGGCAAGCAGCGCTTCCAACCGTCGAAGCGCCCGGTCGGTTCGCCAATCTTTCGCAAGCTCGACTGCCGCTCTCGTGAGATTACCCCGATACTCCTCCAGCTTGCTCTCGAATTTTTCGAATAGCGTAAACGCATCAGCCGTGGCACCGGCAAATCCTGCCAAGATCTGGTCATGATGCAGACGCCGGAGCTTCTTGGCGTTGTGCTTCATCACCGTGGTGCCAACGGTCACTTGGCCGTCACAGCCCATGGCGACCCGTCCATCACGCCGGACACAGAGGATGGTGGTCGAGCGAATGATCATGACGATTTCCGGTCCTTTCGTGACAAGGGGCTTGCCGCCACCCGTGCTCGTGGGTGGGCGCTATCATACACCGCGAGAAGCTGATCCATTGCCAAATGCGTATATTTTTGTGTCGTGCTCAGTGACGCGTGGCCGAGCATTTCCTGAATCGACCGGAGATCCGCGCCTTCGTCGAGCAGATGCGTCGCGTAGGAGTGCCGCAAGGCGTGGGGACTGACCGCTCCACTCACGAGACGGCTGGAATATCGAGCAACCATTCGAGCGACACTCCGCGTGGTAATCCGGCCTCCACGATGATTCAAAAACATTGGAGCCTGCAGCTGACCGCTGCGGGCCATAGGTTTCAACGACGTGCGATACTCTCGGATGGCGTGAAGCGCCAGATCCCCGATCGGGACCATCCGTTCCTTGCGGCCCTTCCCGCTCAAGCACACGCTTCCGTCCGTCTCGTTCAGATCATCCAGATTGATGCCTACGACCTCACTTACCCGAGCACCGGTCGAGTACATGGTTTCCAGCAAGGCACGGTCGCGTAGGGTGAGGGGTGACTGCCCCGACGGAAATTCCATGAGCGCCGCCGCATCGTCCTTTGTCAACACTCGGGGGAGCGGCTTGGGCAGCTTGGGACTCCTCAGGTTTTCCGTGGGGTTCTTAGGAAGCTGTCCCTCACGAACGAGAAACCGAAAAAAACTTCGCAGGCACGCCAGCTTTCTCGCTAAGGATGACGCTTTCTCGCCTTGATGATCTAAGCTGTGTAGGTGGGCGCGAATATTGTCGCTGGTAACCGTATCGATGCGAATGGGTGTGGTGTCCTCCTTGGTTGGTTGAAGGAACCTCACCAGCTGATGAAGGTCGGATCGATAACTGCGAATCGTCTCCCGTGACGCATTGCGTTCAACCTGAAGGTGCATTACGAAAGCCTTGATTGCATCTTCCACGAGTCAAAATCCTCAAGGGCTCGTTGGCTGAGCAAGCGACGCTTCTTCTCTTTGTCTTTTGGATGGTTCGACAAGGGAGGAAACAGGCCAAAGTTGGTGTTCATCGGTTGGAAATGGCGCGGGTCCGATGAGGCAACATGTGCGATCAAGCAGCCATGCGCGGTTGTGGGGGGAGGCGTGATCAGTGGTTCGCCCGCTAAAGCCCGCGCGGTATTGATCCCGGCCAGGCCCCCCATAGCTGCTGATTCGGTGTAGCCTTCTACGCCCACAAGCTGCCCGGCAAAAAAGAGTGTGCCGCGCGCCTTGAATTGCAGTGTGTTCAAGAGGAGCTGAGGAGAATTGATGAACGTATTGCGATGGAGGCTTCCATATCGAAGGAACTCAGCCTGTTCGAGGCCGGGGATCATGCGAAACACGCGCTTCTGTTCGCCATAGGTCAGTTTGGTCTGAAAGCCCACCAGGTTGTAACAGGTACGGTGAATATTTTCAGTTCGCAATTGCACCACTGCTGCTGGTTGCAGCCCGGTTCTCGGATCTTTGAGGCCTACTGGTTTCATGGGTCCGAACTGCATCGTCTGGCGGCCACGTTCAGCGAGGACTTCAATCGGCACACAGGCCTCAAAATAAGGCGTCTTCTCAAATTCCTTCGCCTGCACCTTCTCCGCAGCCATCATGGCGTCATAAAAGACATTGTACTGTTCTGCGGTCATGGGGCAATTCAAATAATCATCTCCGCCCTTGTCATAGCGTGAGGCGCGAAAGACGACGTCCATGTTAATCGAGTCCGCATCGACAATCGGCGAGATGGCGTCGAAGAAGTATAGGTGCTGTGACTTCGTCGCCGCACGTATGGCCTGTGACAGCTTGTCGGAGGTCAACGGCCCTGTTGCGATGATGCAGAGACAATCCGTCGGGATCTCGCTGATTTCTTCATGGAGAATTCTGATGTTGGGATGGTTTTCGAGCGTGCGTGTGATGTGCTGGGAGAACTGGTCACGATCGACGGCCAGTGCTGACCCGGCGGGAACTTTGGCTTGTTCGGCAGCGGCGATGATCAGCGAATTGAGCCGCCGCATTTCTTCTTTTAAAATGCCGGGCGCGTTCAGGGGATCGAGAGATCCTAATGAGTTCGAGCAAACGAGTTCAGCCAAGCCGCCCGTTTTGTGCGCCTTTGTCATCTCTTTCGGGCGCATCTCATAGAGCGTGACTTTGGCGCCGCGATTCGCCGCTTGCCACGCGGCTTCGGAACCAGCCAGACCACCGCCGACTATCACAACATCATCACGCATGTGATTGGGAATCAGCACACAACCGGTGAGTAATACGGCATTGTACGAACCAATTTTTTCCTCTGTCAAGATAAGCGATGGCGAACTTGCGCCGACTCTCTCTAATTCCGGGGAGTCACCCGTTCATGGTTCGACAGGTCTGTCCTGAGTTCATCGAAGGGCTCACCGCGAACAGTACTACCTGAAATCACACAATGAGCTGATCGATCACTCGCGAGGGAGTAGCCTCCGCGTTGACTGCCCCGGGGGCGCAGTGCTAGAGTTTGGCCGCTTTTTGGACTTGCCTCCGGTCGGGCGATTAGCTCAGTGGTAGAGCGCTTCCTTCACACGGAAGAGGCCACAGGTTCGATACCTGTATCGCCCACCATCTTTTCAAGCACTTCCAAGACAACGCTTTCCGAGGTCCTCAGCACTGTGGTCGATTTTGTGTCACAGCGCCCCCGTCGGTCTAATATCTCCACCCCATCCCGTAAGCTCTCCGGGTAGTGGTGGGCATACCGTTGCGTCATGATCGGAGACTTGTGCCCGAGCAATCGCTGCACTTTGTACAGATCGATCCCGGATTGCACCAGCCTCGTTGCGAAGGTGTGCCGGAGGTCATGGAAATGACAGTCCACGATCCCAGCCTTGGCCATCGCAGGCCGTAAGGCCCATCGAAGATGGTTGGGATCGAGCCGTGTGCCAGCCTGACTTGGAAACACGAGACTTGTTTTCAGGTGGCGCACCTTGGCCTTCTCTGTAAGGAGCGCCATCGCGGTATGATTCAACGGCACCGTGCGCCGTTCTCCGTTCTTGGATCGAAAGACCGTGACCGATCTCCGAAACAGATCCACTGCGCTCCATGTCAGCGAGAGGATCTCACCCAACCGCATCCCGGTATGCAGCGCGAACACCACGAGGTCGCGCAACCACGACGGACAAGCGCTGAGCAATCGCGCCTCTTCGTCTTCTGTCAGCCAACGGTCCCGTTTGTTCGCGCCCTTTTCGAGGGACACGCGGCTCACGGGATTCTCGCGGCACCACTCCCACTCCCGCTTGGCGAGGTTGAAGGCCTTTCTCAAGCAGCTAAGCTCTCGATTGATCGTGGCGGCTTGCACGCCAGCCGCATAGCGTGTGCTCTTATAGTCCACGATCAGTCGGGGCGTGATCTCTGCTAAGGTCCGACCTCCGAAGAACGCACGGAAGCGTTTCACGAAGACCTGACATACCTGCTGGCTTGCCAACTTCACGAGATGCTCCCGCTCGAAACGATCCATCAATTCATCGAAGGTGCGAGTCTTTTCTTCGAGGCGATCAAAATACTGCCCCTCAATCAGCTGAACCTTCACCTTGGCCATGATCGAGTCAGCCAAGGCCCGATTCGCCGTCCCGGTGGACCGGCGTATCCGCTGACCCTGAAAAATTAAATTCATCCACCACACATTCCCTCGTTTAACGAGCCCCACGGTCTACCTCCCTTCCCTTTGGGCTCGCTGTCGATGGTTTCCCCGGGGCGGAGTATAGGCGTCTCGTTTGGCCGCTTCAATGATGCGATCCAGATCGTGGTGACTCACCCGTGACGCTCGCGGCACTGATTCCGGTGATTTCCGCTCAAACCGGACCAAGCCATGAATCCTCTGACTGGGAATCCTACCTTGAGCAGCCCAGAGGTAGAGCGTTGAGGGTTTGATGTTGAGCCAGGCGGATACATCTTTGATCGTCAGCAACATCGCCTTAGCCCCAGGAGGGGGCGTCTTCCGACACCCCCGTGCCCCCGTTTCCGTGCTCGCGTCAGAACGCCAGCCATTCAATGGTGGCTGCGCTTCACGGGGAGCAGCAGGCCAACCTTCCTGCCGCATCCAGGTTTGCCTCCTGCAAGCAGCTGCGCACAGCGACCGGGACTGTGGTTCCCTGCCCGGACTGGTGGTAGGGGCAGGGAACTGTGTTGAGTTATCGGACGAGGGCCTTCAGTTGGTCCTTCTCCAGCTTGGTCCCGAATTCCCGTTCCAGCCGGTCGGCCATCTCCTGCCAGGTGCGGCCAGCGGCTTTCATCTCCTTGAGCACGGTTAGTGCGTGTGCCAGGGAGTGGTCTTTGTGATCTCCTTGGTGGTCGGCGTCCTCGCTCCCAAAGGCCTTGGTGAGCGTCTGGCCGAGGCTGTTAGCGAGCGCCTCTTTGTTTACCGATTCGTTCGAAGGTGTGACGGCCTGCCTCAGCCGCCGAGGCTGGTCCCAGTATGGGCTTTTGCAACCGGGACACCGAACTGGCTTGTGTGGTTGGCGGGGCCACCAGACCTTGCCGCAGCGCTGACAATGTTGTTGGTGCAATCCGCCAGACGTGTCACTTCCCGATAGGAGTACTCTCGAGCGAGCAGTGTTTCTGTTTAATTGCTTAGAAAGACTCATGATTCGTTGCCTGGAATTTACGCCCCCGTTTTACAAAGCGGGGGCTGTCTGCCCGCCGGGCGCAGCCGGCGGGGCAGCAGGCCTCGCTTTGTCTGTCGTGGGAGTGGCCTTCAGCCGGCGACTCAGGGCATCCATCGCCTTCATCCCGATCGTGCGTCCCACGATCCGCAAGGCTTGCAGCTCCCCATCCACGACCATTTCCATCAGCATGCAGGCCCGGATGTACTCCGAGACGGTCATCCCGGCTTTCTTGGCACACTTCTCGATCAACGCCTTCTCCTCATCGTTCACGCGAAACTGCATCATTTGAGTTTTCATAAGTCCTCCAGTGTCCGTCAGACTGCATGACAGACACTGTACGTCACGATGCATGACGAATGCAAGCGTTGACCGGCTCGGCGTAAGACGGTACTATGATCGATGCTATACACGTAAGGAGGTAGCTATGGCGACAACGACGATCTCGTCCAAGTTCCAAGTCGTGATCCCGAAGGAGGTCCGGGAGAAGCTTCATCTCACCCCAAGCCAGCGCTTGCAGGTGGTGGAAAAGGGAGGCGTCATTACCCTGGTGCCGGAAGTGCCTCTGAAATCGCTGAAGGGTGCGCTCAAGGGCATGTCCGCGACAGATCTTCGAGAGAAGAAGGACCGGGTGTGAAAGTCTTATTGGATTCCAGCGGGTGGATTGAATTCTTCACCGATGGTCCTCTGGCCGGCCGCTATGCGGCCTATCTCACCCCTCGGTATCAGCTCATCACGCCGACCATCGTGTTGTACGAAGTCTACAAGAAGATCAAACGAGAAAAGGGTGAAGAGACGGCGTTATTGTTTGCGGGCCGGCTCAATGCCACCGAGGTCGTTCAACTGACAGAATCGATCGCCCTTCTCGCCGCTGATGTGAGCTTGCGGCATGGGTTAGCCATGGCTGATGCGATCGTGTATGCCACTGCCAAAGACCAGGACGCTGAGGTGGTCACGGGCGATGCGGATCTGAAAGATCTGCCAGGAGTCGTGTACGTCAGGTAGGGAGTCGTAACATTCCTCTATATATTTCGGGCTCACAAGGACTCCCGCCCCCTGTAGATACCTCCGGGAGTATCAAGGCTTATGAGAAGAGAAGAGGCACCCATGACGGAGGTGTTCGAGCAGAGGATAGTAGAGAAGCTTCGGCAGCTGCCGAAGGAATGGCCTGCCCAAGTTGGAGATTTCGTTGATTTTCTGGCGCACCGTGAGGCGGATGAGTGCAGGTTGAGCCATGCCGCCGGACAATCCACTGTAGCTGCCTTTACACGAGTTTGGGACAACCCTGCCGACGCCGACTATGACCGGCTACGAGTTCGGGGATCTTGTCTGAGCCCTTCACGAATTAGTGAGCAGAATGTCCCCGATTCCAGAAGGCCAATCCTTGCGGGTCAGGGAGAAACATGGTACCGTCACGGCATGACGCAGCTTGCCCAGAAACTTGACAAGAAGCTTGCCACCTGGCGGCCTGAGGTCGCAGTTCAAGTAGAGCAGATCATTACCGACGTGATCGAGTTGGCTGATACCGACACGCTGGATTTGCAGCCTTCACGGGCTGTCGTGCAAGAAGTCCTCGATACGCTCGATGAACGCCAAGCCGGGTGACATCTGGCTGGCCGATCTCGGGCTGGCTGCTAAAACCCGCCCCGTTCTCATCGTCTCTCGCTACGATCCCGACGCTCCCCGCGCACTTCTCACGTATGTCCCGCTAACCACGCAACATCGAGGCAGTCGGTACGAAATTCAGCTAGGCGACCTTCCCTTTTTGCACCAAACATCCGTCGTCAACGTCCAGGGTATTGGGTCTTTGATCGAACCCAGGCTTGAACGCAAACTGGGTCAGCTGTCCGCTGCCACGATGTCCAAGGTTAAAGACGCCCTTCGCTTCGCGCTCGAACTATAATCCACTGATTATATGGCGAGAAAATATTTTCGGTCCTCCATACAAGAATTAGAGGTGTTGTTCAAGGATCAGAACGACATCATCGATGTCCTTCTGGCAATACAGGACGAACTGACTCATAGGACAACGGATCGTGCAGCAAGGTTAAGGAACCGGGTTACGGATCAACTTGCGGTCTTGAGGAAGGGGGCACATAAAGAAACCTCACAAGAGCCTCCACGTGTTCCATCACACGAACCCCCTCCAATGCCTCGCGTGTATGAGGAACAGGTATTGCCTCCCCCGCAGATACCGCCTGACAGAACTATCTCTGCGAGCAGGACTTCACGAACAGAGCCGAGGATGGAGCAACAGCCACCCTTGCCGCCTATTACTAACCGACCAGACGATGTTCTTTCGGCGTGGACGGCTTTAGAAGTCCTCTCACCGCCGTCTTATGTCCGACCTGAAGATTTGGCTAGCGGTGATCGAAGGCGCGTCACATCGCTGAACGATTCTCCGCTTCCGTGGGAACGAGGTGAGAAGTCACGACCGAACTACCGTCTTTATTATCAGGTTGTTCTTGGTTCTATAAAAATGGAGCCTGCGGTAGCACGCCTCGTTGAGCGATATGCTGACACGGATCCGGAGAAGAAAAGCGCAACGGGCAAGGCCGTGCTCGCCATCGTCGTGGTTAACCGTCAAGGACAACTTGTTGAGTCGCCTGCTGTCGATATTTCGAGTTTTGGTTGGGGCGTAATGTCTGCGTTGAAGGGCGAGTTGGCAGATCTGGCAGGGTGGCCAGATGTTGAACCAAAGCTGGTGGCGAAAATCGAAAAGATGCTTCTCGGCGTGGGAGTAAGGAATGAAGAAGAAGATGAACTGAGAAAGCGTCCGCTCACGCGAGCGGTTTTGTTTGCCGCCTATAACGCACTTGTCCAGGAGTTTGAATTACCGCAGGAATGGGTCGAGCCGCCGGAATTCGCTGTTCGTTCCTATGCCTATTTCAAAGACCCAAACCCTCCAGAACCAATGCTCCTGAACAGCTTCTTCCTCGAAGATCTTGCGCTTGCTCGGCGGCTATTCTCAGAAGGTAAAGCGACGCAGAACCTCCGGTGCTATCTCGGCATTGAGCGTCCGCAAAACCGGCTGGATTTGTTGTGTAACACCACTGCCTTGGCAGAGGCTGTGAGTCCTGGACTCACCCCATTGGCGCGCTGGCCTGAACCTGATCGCTACCCCCTCGTTTTACTCCAACAAGCTGCTGTGAACCTGGCATTTAATGAAGCGAAGACCAGAAAACTACTGGGCGTCAATGGACCGCCTGGAACTGGAAAGACCACGTTACTTCGAGACCTAGTAGCCGGCGTAGTCACCGAGCGAGCAGAGATGATGGCGAAGTTCAAGGACCCTGAGGAGGCATTCCAGCATTCCGGCGCAAAGCTTAAAGCGGGTGACGGCTGGATTCACTTATATCGGTTGAATCAATCTCTGCGCGGGTTCGAAATGGTGATCGCATCATCGAACAATAAAGCTGTGGAAAATGTAAGCGCGGAGATTCCTGGACTTAAAGCTATCGCCAGTGACGCTCTGGAGCTGCGCTACTTTAAGACGCTGTCTGACGCACTTCATCAATCTGAAACATGGGGGACCATCGCTGCGGTACTTGGTAATGCGCGCAATCGCAGCCGATTCAAACAAACATTCTGGTGGGACGATGATAATGGACTAAATAGGTACTTACGCGCTGCAGCCGGTTCGATCTGCGAGGTGGAAATAACCAACGAGCACACAGGGCTCCTCGAGCGGCGGGCTCCACAAATTGTCAAAGTGGAAAAGCCGCCATCGACTCGTGAGGAAGCACTTGAACGATGGAAGAATGCACGAAAGAAATTCCTGAGTGCGCTAGATAAGAGCCGCAAGTGGCAAACATGGTTAGAGGAACTTCGTAGCGATTTAGCGCGACTGCCAGTCTTTGCGCAGGCCGAAGCTGATGCTGTGGCTAGGCGTGACCTTGCCATAGAAAATGCCAGACGACAGGAGTCAGCATTGGCAATTGCGCGGGAGGCAGAAGCAGAAACATCGCGTGAGCTTCAATATGCGGATCTAGAACTTCAGGCACATGGCTTAGTAAAGCCGGGATTCTGGGCGCGGTTGTTCAGAACGCGCACTGCGCGTGAATGGTCGGACACGTTAAAAGCTCTCCGTTCCAATTATCGAAGGGCAGAGGCGCAGCGCACCAAAACCTCAACAGACCGCCGTCGCGTTGAGAATGAACTTCAGCGCGCAGTACTCGAACGGGAGAAAACCGAAACGGTGTGGCAAGCCGCCTGCGCTCAGCATCAGCAAGTGAAACAACGGCTCGCTGAGGCTAATCAGAAGTACGGAGTTGTCCTCACGGATGCTGCATTCTTTAAGTTGGATCGCGACAGGCAGCACCAACTGACACCATGGTTTCCACCTGAGGCCCAACGGCTCCGTGACGAGGTCTTCATAGCCGCTATAGCACTGCACCGCGCTTTTATCGATGCAGCAGCTAAGCCTTTGCGTCACAACCTCGGTGCCCTGATGAACGCGTTCACGACGCAGATGTTGCCTGGTGCCGGGAAACAAGCGTTGTTGCCGGACTTATGGGCGTCTCTTTTCCTCGTGGTGCCGTTGATCTCGACTACCTTTGCTTCCGTCAACCGAATGCTTGGCAAGCTGCCACTCGAAAGCCTCGGATGGCTACTTGTGGACGAGGCAGGTCAGGCATTACCACAAGCAGCTGTGGGCGCGCTCTTGCGAACTCGCCGAGCCGTAATTGTTGGCGACCCTGTACAGATTGAACCGGTGGTCGTACTGCCCAAAATGTTAACGGAGGCCATGTGCCGTCGTTTTGGTGTGGACCCAGACCAGTACGCCGCTCCATCAGCTTCGGTGCAGACCCTTGCTGACGCTGCATCAACGTACACGACTGAGTTCCCCACCAGACTCAGCAGTCGAAGTGTGGGTGTGCCGTTGCTGGTGCATCGGCGATGTTCCGAGCCGATGTTTGGGATCTCTAACGCGGTAGCCTATTCTGGCATGATGGTGTCCGCGAAATTGCCAAAACCGTCTCCAATCAGAGATGTGCTTGGCCCTTCCAGATGGATTCACGTCGAAGGTAGTGGTGAAGACAAATGGTGCCAAGAAGAGGGCGATGAGGTGCTACGCCTGTTGCTACAAATTGCCGCAGTTCACGTGTTGCCCGAGCTCTATATCATCACGCCTTTTGTCATTGTTGCAGACCGGTTGCGCCAAATAGTACGTGATAGCGGGGTGCTCAACGGTTGGGTGGAAGAGGACCCTTGGCGCTGGACCAACGAGCGAATCGGTACAGTACATACGGTGCAGGGTCGCGAAGCTGAGGCGGTAATTCTCGCTTTAGGTGCTCCCTATCCGGCTCAAACGGGGGCCCGCGGCTGGGCTGGCGGACGGCCTAACTTGCTAAATGTGGCTGTTACTCGTGCAAAGGAAGTCATCTATGTCATTGGTAACCGAGAGCTATGGCGCGAAGCGGGTGTGTTTCGAGATTTGGATAAACGACTTCCACAATCATGAACTGGAAGCAATGGTAATAAGGTGTCCCGGTGAGGGTGCATCTTATCGGCTGTTCTAGACCACCCCTCTTGTTTTAATCTCACCGGTTTCTGACTTAAAGGCTTCGTGGCAACCCTCAAAGATAAATAGCGAAGCCGTAGTCAAATTCAAACACAGGTTCGATTCACGTTTAGTTGGCGCCGTCGGAATGAAGTAGTCGGCGGTACTCTCCGTAACTCGAGTTAGCAACCTTCTACGTGCTTGCAAATATACGTACTTATACTGTGGCTACTTTTGTGCCAGAACCGATCAGAAAGCACCAGAAGCAGTGAACTCAGTAGAACAAACAGAACGCTCCGAACTCCTTGCAATTGCTGAGATAAATGGGGAAACCGTTCCAACAGCGAGCAAATTCGAAAACCTATCTTTTTACATTCACACGGAAGAGGCCACAGGTTCGATACCTGTATCGCCCACCATCCTCTCCTCCCTGACGGCGTCCTAATCTGCTGAGAAACGTTGACCTTTCCTGCAACGAGCGAACACCTCGAATTCTGGACAGAAACGAGGGTGTGGGCTACACTTCTGATTGTCTTTTATGCGCATCTGGTTTGAGTCTCCAGTAGATGGGAGCCGAAACAAGAAAGGTCAAAATATGAAAGCAACATCGACCATTCTGGGCATCATGATGCTGGCTACGGTTGCCGTCGGTTGCAGTACGGCGCATCAACAAACCGCAAGTGTCGTTGCCAAGGAATACACGCCTCCGACCAGTATCTACAACATTCTGGACAGCACTGCGCTGGTCTATTCGGACCCTGCTGCTGGTTCGGCTGTCAACGATCATCCCCTTCGCTGGCTCGGGTTTGTTGCACACCCGATCGGCCATGCGTTCGATTTTGGGAATCGCCTGATATATACGGTCGGCAGCAACTCTCCCTATCTCTTCGGATACACCGCCGAAGACAATATGGTGAACGCCCAACGCCGGTAGTCCGGATCATTTCTTGCGTTAAAGCTAGGGCCCGCTCTTCTCTCAAGAGCGGGCCTTTTCATTTCCTCTTCGCGAAGACCCCCTCAAATCGTGTATTGTTTGTAGTATGCAGGACAGGAATTGTTCGGCGAATTTCTTTAGGTCCGTATCTTTGGCCAGCCTCTTTGCGGTTGTGGGTCTAGTAATCGGGTGTGGTGGGTCCGCGGCCCCTGTGAAGCCCCCGCTCCCACCCTCGAAAAGCGACCTTGCTCTGCTCGTGTCAACGGCGCTCTGTGAGCGCAAGATCGACTTCTTGAAAAAATACCCCCCCGTGGCGGATACCTCGACGAGTTGGGGGAGTGGGCAGGAGCTTGTCATTCCTGTGGAAGCAAGTGCCTCGCACGGAGAGGAATCCTATTTCTTCGACGAAGATGACGTACTGGTGGGGGCTTTGTTCACCTTCTCGAAAGGGCTGGATCTTAAACCCTATCCAGTGCTTCGGCACACGCTCTCTCAGCTGAAGCCGTCGGTCGAGTTCTACTTGAACGTGGCCCAATTGGAAACACGAATGAATATGGAAAGCAGTGCGCTTCTCGAAACTGGAGACGAGAAAAGCACGACCCAGTATCTCGTCACCGGTCCTCACGACCGTCCGGTCCTGCTCCAGGCCTCCTACACGATCGATCCCTATGTGCGCCTCTTCTCTCCGTACCGACGGGAGTTTCTTGATCGGCTTCGCAATTTTGGAGGGGGTATGGGGGGGCAAACAATGGAAAGCCAGGGAACCGAGGATAAAGAGCCGTTCGCGTCGTTGCAGCAATTCGCTCGTGGTCAGGCTGCCCAGCTTGCCTACTGCGGGGACAAGAACTATGAGATCGCCGCCGATGCGTACCAAAAGGCGATTTCCAGTGGATTCACAAATAAGGTCTGGCTCGCCGAAGCTCGGCACAAACTTGGGGTTGCATGGCTGGTGAAAGGCCAACTCGAGAAAGCAAAAGCGGAGTTGCTGCAGTCACTGGCCCTTAGGCCTAACATCCCGGAGGTGCTGAACAATCTTGGCACGGTCCAGGTAAAGTTAGGGGACACAGCGGCTGGCTTACGCTTGTTCGAAAAGGCGGTGGTTCTGCGTCCCAACTATGCCCTGGCCCGGTTCAATCTTGCCGAAGCGAGTGCAGCCACGAACCCGAAACGCGCTGTCTCTGAGTACGAAACCTACCTTGCTCTTGTGGAAGGGATACCCGAAGAGGAAGCCCGTATGGCACACGTCAAGGAACGGGTGAAGGCCTTGAAGCGGTAGATCCGTGTTCTACCGGGATTATCTTGAGTATTCTCGATTCGTGTGAAGAAAGGGATTCAGCCTCGAGCTTGTTCTTCCTGTTCTTGGAGGGTCTTGCACTCGATACAGAGGGTGGTGACAGGGCGAGCTTTGAGCCGTTTGTAAGGGATATCTCCACTGCAGCGCTCGCAGATCCCGTAGGTCGCTACATTCATCCGTTCCAGCGCTTCATCGATCTTCTTGAGCAACTTCCGTTCGCGGTCGCGAATTCGCATTGAAAAGCTCTGATCGACCTCGGCGGACGCTTGATCACTGACATCGGGGAATGCTTCGAGGTTCTCCCGGTGCGTCAGAACGTCCTCGGCCTCATTCAGGATTGCCATCCGTTGCCGTTCAAGATCACGGCGAATGTCAGGATATTTTGCGTTCTTGGGAGTTGTCTTCCGTTTATTCGCCGCCGATTCGGCAGGCACCGCGCGTGGCGATTTGGTTGAAGGAGCGTCTTTATGCGGAGAACGTGCTTTCATAGCAGTGATTCTGGATACGTCAACAATGACTATAGCAACCTCGTTGAAGAGGGGTCAACGAGGGCCGGAAGGGGTCTGCTAGGTTTACAAATCGCGCCGTCCTTCAATCGATTTCAACAACGTCACTTCGTCCGCATACTCAATATCCATGCCTACTGGAATTCCATAGGCAATTCGGGAAACGCGGACGCCGAAGGGCTTAAGCAATCGGGTCAGATAGATCGC
>Ga0105164_10000792_pt1 | contig 20774 bp, 23 predicted proteins | sample VDWuncwatermetaG_FD_89674 | JGI IMG/M metagenome (GOLD analysis project Ga0105164, IMG submission 89674) | Wastewater microbial communities from Netherlands to study Microbial Dark Matter (Phase II) - VDW unchlorinated drinking water | ecosystem: Environmental > Aquatic > Freshwater > Drinking...
CGCAAGCGCCATCAGGAGCACATCCGGTGGTATCGGAAAGAATGAAGATTCACAAAAGGCTAATGCAAAAAGGGCGATAGACCCATAAGGGGTGTGTGCCCAGTGTAACGTCCACTCATAAAGTCTTCTGTGTAGCCCGGGTTTTTTTGCCTGAGGTAATTCTAACTGTTCTGTATGATTCATTGGTGCACCCTTTGTAAAATCTTTTTAGTGAATTTTTTATCCTATTCTCGCTCTCAACTTATTGAAGTAGTGTGCAAGGAAATTAGGTTGTGAGATTGCATTGCTATGAAGTTAAATTAGTAGATTGTTTCAGAAAAAGGTATACAATGCAAAATGTCATTGCGAGCGGTAGCGAAGCAATCTGAAGCGCTATCATTGCAAGAGATTGCGGAGACTGTTCCGAACGAAGTGAAGGAATCTTTTCGGGTTTGCTTCGGCTTTGCCTCGCAACCACTCCGCTCCTCGCAATGACAATAAACCTGTAAATATTTTAATGAAACGCTAAATTAGACAGAAATTAGTTCGATATTTTTCTGAAGTAACATTGTAGCGCAAACCCCATTTCCTGTTACTAAGTTTTTATCACGATAAATCTTCCCCACGCCACAGGAAGGACTTTTACTTTTCAGATATGCTTTTTTGATGTGGAATAGTGAAACCAACTTTTCTGTTTCTGTAACTCCTTTAATAACCTGAGCTGTGATGTCTTCGCCGTTTTCGGTGATTACTTTTGAGTTTCCTGCCAAGACATCTTTTCCATCACCATTTATAATCCAAGCACGATTTCTGGGAGTGGGTAGGCCGCCAAGTTGTTCGGGGCAGAAAGGGATAAAATATGTGTTTTTTAGGGAAGAGATAAGCGGTTCATTTATCTTTGATCGTCCGTCAAATCGACAGTTTAAACCAAAAAGACAAGCACTTACCAAAATCATATGGCATAAATAGTTTGAACAAGTTAAATAGCTGAAAAATAAATGGTTGTGCTTAATTCCAACATAATGCGAGATGAAAGTCAAGTGAAAATGTATGGTTAAATAATAAGGGGTCGTGAACTATTGGCGGGTGAGTAAATATGTCTTTGTAGTTAATTTCGGGTAGCGTGATCTGCGAGAGAGCGTCAAGAGTTTTGATTTGACAATAAGAAGCTTTTCGTTATAATGAAAAGGCTTAATTTTATGCGGTGTTAAAGTTTGACTTAGAAGAAAATAAACTTGCGTAGCGATAAAATTACTAAAGGCCTCGAACGTGTTCCTGCTCGGGCGCTTCTATATGCAACAGGTTTAAGTCGAGAGGACTTAGGGAAACCATTCATAGGGATTGCTAGCAGCTTTACCGACCTTATCCCTGGGCATGTACACATGCGTTCTTTGGAAAGGGCAATTGAAAAAGGGATTCATTCGGCTGGTGGCATTAGCTTTATTTTTGGCGTCCCTGGTATATGCGATGGGATTGCAATGGGGCACGAAGGGATGCATTATTCTCTTGTCTCAAGAGACCTTATTGCTGATATTATCGAATGTGTAGTTAGCGCCCACTGCTTGGATGGGCTGGTAATGCTGACAAATTGTGATAAGATTACTCCAGGGATGTTAATGGGCGCCGCCAGGCTGGATATCCCAGGGGTCGTTGTAACAGCAGGCCCGATGGTTTCAGGCCGCTATGGTAAACAGAAATTATCTTTAGTGAAAGATACCTTTGAGGCTGTAGGGAGAAGGCGTAAGGGTGAAATTAGTGACGAGCAGCTATCTTGCCTCGAAATGGAGGCTTGCCCTGGTCCCGGCTCATGTCAAGGACTTTATACTGCTAACACCATGGCCTGTGTATCTGAGGCATTAGGGATGTCGTTGCCAAGGTGTGCAGCTTCATTGGCGATTTCCGCCGAAAAAGAAAGAATCGCTTATAAGAGTGGGCAGCAAGTGGTCGAACTTGTCAGAAAAAGTGTTACCGCCAGAAAGATTATGACTCGAAAGGCGTTTGAAAATGCTATTGTTATTGATATGGCGCTTGGCGGCTCTACAAATTCTTGTTTACATATTCCCGCTATTGCGAAGGAGGCGGGGGTAGAAATTGACCTGAAGTTAATTGATACGATTAGCGCGAGGACTCCGCATATAACAAGTTTGCAGCCGGGAGGAGAGTATTTATTAGAGGATTTATATTATGCCGGTGGTATACCAGCAGTCATGAAGCGGTTGTGCGACGATTTGAACGACTGTCTGACAGTTAGCGGTTTAAGTATAAAAGAAATTGCAAAGGCAGCAGAAGTTTATGATGAGGATGTTATACGAACAAAGGAAAAGGCACACCACAAAGAGGGTGGGATTGCTGTTTTATATGGAAGTTTATCGCCAGATGGCGCCGTGGTTAAACAGAGCGCCGTATCTGAGAGGATGATGCAATTCAGAGGCACAGCGAAGGTGTTCGATAGTGAAGAAACTGCAATGGGCGCCATTATGGGTTCTCAAATTAATAAGGATACTGTGGTAGTAATACGGTACGAAGGGCCTCGTGGGGGGCCTGGAATGAGAGAAATGTTATCTCCTACGGCAGCGCTTGTTGGAATGGGGTTGGGAGAATCCGTAGCGTTAATTACCGATGGGCGTTTTTCAGGCGGTACCCAGGGGCCGTGTATAGGACATGTGTCGCCGGAAGCAATGGTTGGCGGTCCTATTGCGTTAGTAGAAAACGGTGACGAAATAATTATAGACATTCCTAATCGAAGATTGGATTTGAATGTTGCAGCAGAAACACTCGCAATGCGTAAATTAAAATGGACGCCGCCTAAACCGAAAATAGCGAAGGGTGTGTTAGCTAGATATGCAAAATGCGTGACATCTGCGGATAAAGGGGCAGTGCTAATGGCGGAATAGAAGAGGTCAAATTTGGGAGTTTTTACGCAGGCAGATTCTCCTGTAAAAGGTTTGCTACCCGGTGGTGTAATGGTAACACTAGAGATTTTGGTTCTCTCATTGGAGGTTCGAGTCCTCCCCGGGTAGCCATTGTATTTATGGAAGCGAAAGGTAGCAGTTTTTGTATATTTACTGAATGCTGTAGAAAATGGGGAAAATCACCGCGCTCATCCTTGCCGCAGGAAAGGGAACGCGTATGCGTTCCTCGATGCCTAAAGTGCTCCATGAAGTATGTGGAATGACGCTTTTGGAATGTGTTATTGAGGCTGTGCAGGGGGCAGAGATTTCAGAGGTAGTTGTAATAGTCGGGGATAGAAAGGATGCCGTAAAGGACATTCTTAAAGGGATATCGGTCGAAATTATAGAACAGCGAGAGCAGTTGGGAACAGCGCATGCTGTCATGTCGGCAAGAAATTTCCTTTCCCATGCAGGCGGTGTGGTTGTAGTGTTAAATGGAGACACAGCTCTCATCAAACCACAAACGCTAAAAAGGTTGATTGCTGCAAATGCCGAGGCGGATGCAACATTGCTGACGGCGTATTTAGATAAACCGCAAGGATATGGTCGAATTTTGAGAGATGCGAGCGGGCGTGTAAAAGGAATTATAGAAGAAAACGAGGCAGGAGCAGACGAATTAAAAATTAAAGAAATCAATGTGGGTATATATGCGTTTAAGGTAGCATCCCTTTTAAAGGGATTGGATGAAATTGTACCCCATAATAAAAAAGGTGAGTTTTATTTAACCGATATTGTCTCGATCCTTTATGGGAAAGGGAAGAAAATCAAGGGGCTTGAGAGTTTGGACACCGCTGAGGTGTTGGGGGTAAATACCCAATTGGAGTTGGCAGCCGTTAATCAAATAAGGCGTAATGAGATAGTTCGCTCTTTTATGGAGCGTGGTGTAACTATTATAGACCCATCGAATACATTCATTGAGAATCATGTTGAAATTGGCGAGGGAACAAAAGTATATCCCTTTACGTATATTTGTAAAAATGTGGTCATTGGTCAACGATGCCGTATCGGGCCTTTTGTGTTTTTAACGTCAGGCACAAAGGTGGGAGATGATGCAAATGTCCAAAATATGTTGGAGGAAGGTGGGCCTTTTTTCTAAGACAGAAGGATAAAATGGATAAAAAAAGAAGATTAGAAGAAATAAATCACTTAAAGATTTTTTCAGGGAACGCAAATCCTGCTCTAGCAAAGAAAATTTGCGAACACCTGTCAATTCAACTGGGAAACGCCTATGTAGGCCGTTTCCCCGATGGTGAAATTGACCTGAAAGTAAACGAGGATGTTCGTGGCGCGGATGTGTTTTTGGTACAGCCAACGTGTCCTCCCGTCAATGAGAATTTAACGGAACTGCTTGTATTTATAGATTGTCTGAAGAGGGCATCGGCAACTCGTATTACTGCGGTATTGCCGTATTACGGGTATGCTAGAAAAGACAGAAAGGACGAGGGGCGCGTACCCATAACAGCAAAGTTAGTGGCAAATCTTATTACAGAGGCAGGTGCAGACCGTGTGCTTACCATGGATTTGCATGCCGCTCAAATCCAGGGATTTTTTGATATTCCCGTAGATCATTTGTTTGCCTTTCCAGTGCTCTCAAAATATTTCGAAAGATTAAAAGCAGACGATCTGGTGGTGGTAACGCCTGATGTTGGAGGTATAAAATTAGTCAGGAACTATTCCAAGAAATTGGGAGTAAAAATGGCGATTGTTGATAAGCGAAGGGTAGGTCCTGATGAGACGGAGATTGGATTTGTGATTGGGGAGGTGGCAAATAAAAATGTCGTAATGATGGATGATTTGATTGCTACCGGCGGTTCGATTGCTCAGGCGGCAAAAGTGTTAAAGGAAAGAGGCGCAAAGGATATTTATGTTGGGGCTACCCATCCTGTATTCTGCGGGGCCGCGGTAGAAAAACTGTCTGCTGCACCGATTAAAGAAATTGTGGTAACTGATACAATACCGCTAAATGAAAAGGCAAAGAGCCTTGGTGATAAAATTAAAATATTGTCGATTTCTGGGCTTTTGGGTGATGCGATTATGAGAATTCACCGTCACGAATCGGTGAGTTCTTTGTTTGTTTAATTTTATATTTTAGGAGTAAGGATTAGATGGAAATCTTAGAATTAAAGGCGGAAAAGAGGACGGCAAAGGGGAGTAAAGCAATAAGAAAGCTGAGAGGCGCTGGACAAATCCCTGCTGTGTTATATGGGCATAAACAAGACAATGTCATGCTTTGTTTGCAGGAGCAGGATTTTACACACGTATTACATACTGGGGCAAGGATGGTCCGTTTAATGGTCGATAATAAGAAAGAATCTGCGCTCATAAAAGAGGTTCAATACGATAACATCGCAGATCGTGTGATCCATATTGATTTCTCACGGATTGATTTGGATGAAAAGGTTAGACTACGAGTGCCAATTGAGTTAGTTGGAGAGTCCATTGGGGTGAAAGAGGGCGGCATGTTGACCCATGTAATGAAAGATATGGAAATAGAGTGCCTTCCAACTGCTATACCAGAAAAGATAAAAGTAAACATATCGGAATTAGGTATGGGTAAGGTAATCCACGTTAAAGAAATACCAGCAATGAAAGGTATTCAGTACCTATCGGACGCTGAATCTGTCATTGCATCGATACATCAGATTGTGGAGGAGAAAGCCGTGTCAGAGGAAGAAATATTGGCTGGGCCAGAAGTTATTACCAAGAAGCCAAAAGAAGGAGAAGAAGCGGCAGCGTCGGTGGAAAAAACTTAACGTGGTATGTGTTAATGAAGATCATTGTTGGTCTGGGCAACCCGGAAGAGAAGTATTTGAGGACGAGGCACAATTTAGGGTTTATGGTAGTTGACCATCTTGCACAGCAACTTGAAATGGGGTGTAATCAAAAGAAATTTCAGTCTCTTTTTTGTAAGAAGGCTATAAAAGAGGATGGAGAAATTATACTTTTAAAGCCCCAGACATTTATGAATTTAAGCGGGGTTGCTGTGAAAGAAGCTGTGGATATGTACAAATGCGCGTTACAGGATATCATGGTTGTATGTGATGATCTTGATCTGCCGCTGGGGAAAATGCGTATTCGGCGTAATGGCGGGTGTGGGGGGCATCGTGGTTTAGAATCCATCACTGCTTGCTTAGGGACTACAGAGTTTTCTCGCTTGAGGATTGGGATAGGACGGCCTACGGTAGGAGATGCAAGTGATTATGTCCTCTCTGTGTTTTCAGAGAAAGACGAAGCCGTGGTAATGAAGGCGCTCGAAGATACCAGTCAGGCTTTAAAAATCTGGGTTTTTGAAGGGATAGAGGCGTGTATGAATACGTTTAATTGATCGATGCATTTATTATCTAATTATAATTTCGCAAAAAGGTTTTGTATTTTTAGAAGTAAAATATTAAAAGTAGGAGGGAATGAATTTGAGGATGTATGAAGGGTTGTTTTTAATTGATAATGCGCATGCCAACACAGAATGGGATACCGTGGTTAAGCACATCCACGATCTCTTGCAAAAGAATGGGGCAGAGATTCTGAAGAGTGAAAAATGGGGTGAAAAAAAATTAGCATATAAGATCAAAGCGCATAAGCGAGGGACTTACTTGCTCGTCCATTTTAATGCCAAAAATACTGCCATTACTGCGATCAAAAGGGATTTTCAGCTTTCTGATTATATTATCCGATTTTTGATTATAAAAGACGATAAGATTGAGGATGTGTCTCAGATAGGCGTAGTCGAAGGGATAGTAGAAACTGAGGCTGGTAAATTACCTGAAATAGAGGTGAAATTGGAAGAAAGCGATATGCCTATAAAGGTTGCAGGCGAAGTATAGGTTCGAGCACAGGCCGTACTTAGTAGTTTACAAAACCTAAATAAAAGGCTATAAATGTATTTATAAATAATAGTTGTTATAAAAAGGTTTTAAAAGGAGCGAGGTATGGCAAGTCTTAATAAAGTGTTTCTTATGGGGAATCTTACTCGAGATCCAGAATTGAGATACACTCCGACAGGATTAGCAGTGGCAAGCTTTGGGATTGCGATAAATAGGGCGTGGACGGCTAAAAGTGGAGAACAAAAAGAAGAAGTGTGTTATGTTGACATAAATATCTTTGGGCGCAGAGCCGAAGTCGTGGGTGAATATTTCAGTAAAGGGAATCCGATCTTTATCGAAGGGCGTTTACAATTTAATCAGTGGGAAACTAAAGATGGACAGAAACGCAGCACGTTACGTGTTGTTGCAGACAATTTCCAGTTTATCGGTGGATTAACTAAGCGTACGGAAGGGGCAGCGCCGCCAGTAAAAGGCGATAAACCGCCGGAAGGACTGCCACACGAGGACGTTAATCTTGATATTAACAATGAAGAAATACCATTTTAGATTGGTTTAAAATTTTTAGAAGGATGAGAATCTATGACTAAAAGAAGGTTTAATAAAACGTGTAAGTGTCGTTTTTGCAGAATGGGAGTTGATGAAATAGATTACAAGGACATGCAAAATTTACAAAAACTTACGACAAATCAGGGAAAACTTTTTTCGAGAAAACGGTCTGGAAACTGTGCCAATCATCAGCACTCAGTGAAGCTTTCAATCAAAAGAGCGAGATTTATGGCATTGCTTCCGTATGTGGCTTAGGAGGATATATACATGGAATTGTTGTTGAAGAAAAACGTAGACAAGCTTGGAAGGATTGGCGATATTGTAAAAGTAAAGGAAGGATATGCGAGAAATTATCTGTTGCCAAACGGCTTAGCAACAAATGTTACTCCCGCAAACTTAAAGCAGATAGAGAAAGAAAAGATAAAGATGGAATTGCAGCTGAAAGAAGAAAGGGAACGGCTGCAGGGTGTGCTGGAGAAAATTTCTGCAGCTTCTTGTACGATTCGTGTAAAGGCAAACGAGGAAGGCAAACTCTTTGGCTCTGTTACGCCCGCTAATATTGCAGAGGGGTTGATAAAAGAAGGATTCCCGGTAACCAAAGAGATGGTAAAGTTAGACAACCCAGTAAAGGTCTGCGGGGTTTACGATGTTACCATTGCCTTGAATCTGGAAATGCAAACGAAGTGTAAGGTATCGGTGGTTAGAGAGGACATGGATCAGGCAGAAAATGCCTAGTTTTTCAGGAAGTGATGTATGGTTGTTGAGTCCATAATTGAGCGTACATTGCCCCAAAGCATTGAGGCTGAAATGAGTGTCTTGGGGGCGATGCTGCTGGACAACGAGGTCATTAGTCTGGTTATACCAATACTGAGCAAAAATAGCTTTTACAAAACCGCACACCAGGAATTATATCAAACCATAGTTGAGCTTTATGACAAGGGGAAGACAGTTGATTTAGTTATTCTTCGGGAAGAATTAAAAAGGCGTTCATTACTGGATAAAGTTGGCGGGATAGAGTACTTGATGGAGATGGAGGAGTCCGTCCCCACAATAGGAAATGTAGAATATTACGCAAATATAGTACGCGAAAAAGCTATAAAAAGGAATCTGATCGAAGTTGCGGCAACCATTCAAAAGGAGGCATTTAACGAGGCATTAGACACTGATAATCTATTAGATACATCGGAAAGGGCCATCTTTGATATTACCCAAAAGAAGTTTAATACCGCGTCCACGAATCTAAATGAAATCCTTAAATCAACATTTAAGCATATTGAAAATCTACATGATAGACCAAACGAGTTGAGGGGATTGTCCACGGGTTTTTATGATCTGGATGACCATACCTGTGGATTGCAAGCCTCAGAGCTTATTATTATCGCTGCAAGGCCAAGTATGGGTAAGACGAGCCTGGCGTTAAATATAATTGATCACGTGGGAGTGGTTGGAAAGAAACCCGCGGTGGTGTTTTCTTTGGAAATGTCAGCGCAGCAGGTAGCCCAAAACATGCTCTGCTCCCATGCGCGGGTGGATGCGCACAAGCTGAGGAAGGGTTTTTTAGATGATAAAGAGTGGAGTAATCTTTCATATGGACTGGGGTCGCTTTCCGAGGCTCCAATCTTTATAGATGACACGCCGGGTCTCACAGTACTTGAGGTACGCGCAAAGGCGCGCAGGTTGAAGGCGCACCACGATATCCAATTAGTTGTGGTGGATTATCTCCAGTTGATGGAGTCGTCACGGGGAGAGAATCGCCAACAGGAAATTTCCATAATATCCCGTGGTTTAAAGTCGCTAGCTAGGGAATTATCGATACCCGTGATTGCTGTGTCCCAGTTAAATAGGTCTGTGGAGTCGAGAGAGGGACACAGGCCGAGGATGTCCGACTTGCGCGAATCCGGGTCTATTGAGCAGGATGCCGACGTGATTATCCTTTTACATCGAGAGGATTATTACGATCCTGACAAGAAAGATGGTACGGCAGAACTCATTATTGCAAAGCAGCGGAATGGACCGGTAGGAGTGGTAAAATTAGCGTTTCTTTCAAATTTTATGCGCTTTGAGAGTTTGGCCTCTATGGGTAACAAATGAAATCGAACAAGGTTTTATTGCAGCTAGCGAACATTATCGTAGCGCTTGTTATAACCTTGTATTTTGGGTATGCGAGAGTCCTTTACGCCGAAACGCAGCAAAAGACAACACGGATCATTAAAAAAATTGAAATAAAGGGAAATCATCGGATTAGTGTGGCTACAATAAGAAGCAGCATACGAGTTAAGGAAGGCGATCCCTATGATCCACAGCTCGTAAGCCAGGATGTGGATGCAATTTGGTCGTTGGGGTTCTTTGACAATATAGAAGTAGATCTCCAAGATATACCGGATGGGTTGAAGCTTGCGTTTCTTGTTACTGAGCGAGCTGTAGTTGATGAGATACAGTTCCAGGGTAATAAGAAAATTAAGACGAAAAAACTTAAGAAGCAAATTGAGATAAAACCGGGAGATTACCTAAAGCCTTATCTCTTAAAACTAGATGAAGACAAGATCAAAGAGCTTTACATTAAAAAGTGTTTTCCTCGCGTACAGGTGCATGCGGAAAGTAAGGTAATTGATGAGAAAACGGTGATAGTCTTTACTATTGAAGAGGGTTCTCGGACCCGTATCGCAAAGATAAAGTTTGTGGGAAATACCGCTTTCAAGCGGAGAAAACTTTTGAAACAGATGGAGACGAAGCAGCAGCATTTCCCAAACTTTATATTTCCAGGCCGGTTTGACAAAAGAAAGTTTGAGTCTGATATCGAGAAGATAAAAGAATTTTACATGAATAACGGCTGGTTAGACGTCGATGTTGGTTGGGAAATAACATACGAGGATGATAAGATGTACGTTGCCATTCACATAAAAGAGGGTGAAAGATATTATGTGGAAAGCTTACGAATAAGCGGAGCGACACTTTTTACGGAAGAAGAGATAAAGGAAAAACTAAAATTAAAAGAAGGGGGACCTTTCTTTCTGGATGCGGTTGAGAAAGATACCTACCAGATACGTTTAGCTTATGGAGAACAAGGATATATTGGCTCTCTTGTTAAAGAGAAACACACCTTTAGTTCAGAAGGTGAAAGGGTGAACATCTCTTTTACCATAGAAGAAAAAGATAGATATTATATCGAGAAGGTCAAAATAGCAGGAAATGATAAGACGAGAGATAATGTTATTCGTAGGCAGTTAACTTTTTACCCCGGTGAGAGGTTGGATACGGAAAAGATACGCGATAGTCAGAGGAGGCTTACGAATACAGGGTATTTCGATATGCAATCAGGCGCGCCAGCGGGGATTAATTTTGAGCCCGGTTCCGAACCCAACAAAGAAAATATATTAATAGATGTGAAGGAAGGGAGAACGGGCATGTTGCGGTTTGGCGGAGGCTATGGCGCAAACTTTGGGGCGTTTGCTGATATTTCTTATACCGACAGGAATTTTGACCTTTTTGATCTGCCGAAGAGTTGGGAAGATTTTGTTCAAGGCAACGCCTTTCGTGGGGCGGGTGAGATATTGACGTTGCGGTTTAGTCCGGGTTTTCAGAGGACAGAAATCTTAACATCGTTAACGAATCCCTCCGTGTTTGATTCTCCCTACACGGCAGGAGTAAGCGCATATGATTATCTCAGATGGTATCGGGAGTATAAGCAACAGGATGCAGGCGCAAGCGTTTCTGTGGGAAGAGAGATTGGCCGGGATTTTTTTGTAAAAATAAGTCCGGCGTTTGATGTCATAGATATTCGAAGATGGGACTCAAGTACAAGTACCGTAACCGGCATCCCCCCTCAAGACGTAATTGATATAGAAGGGAGTCATTTAAAGGCGGGAATTACGTTATCGGCAATGATAAATAAAACGGACAACATGTACGCGCCGATGAGAGGATACGAGGGGGAATCTTCTCTCGAAGTTGCCGGATTAGATGTGAAAATAGTTAAATATAAATTTCGAGCAACAAAATATAATACCGTTTTTGAAATACCCAAATGGGGGAAACATGTGGTTGCCTACGGAGGTTCATTTGGTGTTGTAGAACCAACCTCTAGTAAGAAAGTTCCTATCTTTGAAAGATTTTTTGCTGGCGGTTATGGTACCCTTCGAGGGTTTGAATTTAGAGGCGTAGCGCCCGTTGATGCAGCTACAGGCGCTCAAATTGGCGGTGATATATTGATGGTGGCAAATACAGAATATCTTGTGCCGATATATAAAGAGATTGTTCGTGCGGCGGTCTTTGTTGACGCTGGAAAAGCAGATGAAACAGTTCGCGATATTAGTTTTGATAAATTTAGATTATCCACAGGAGCTGGATTGAGATTAAGTATTCCTTTTCTTGGCCGCTCTACGATAGCAATTGATTACGGTATTCCTGTTATAAAAAAGGCCGGGGACCGGCTTCAGGCAATTTCATTTAATTTTGGAGGGGGTAGTAGCTTTTGATTATGAAACGAGAAAAAACGTTTGAGAAGAACAGTAAAAAGGTAAAAGTTTTTTTGGGCCTTATGGCAAGCGTTGCTTGCCTGTGCCTGTTTTCATTGAATAGTGTACATGCAAAAGAATCGGATACGGCAAGGGGTTTAAAGGTAGGGATTGTTGATCTTAATAGCGTGTTTGAGAAGTATGAAAAAAGGAAGTCAGCCGATGCGCAGCTAAAGGAGCAGGAAAAGCAGTATCAAAAAACTATCAATGATAAAAAGAAAGAACTGATAAGTTTAAACGAGAAGATACAATTGCTGGATTTAGGGAGTGAAGCGAGAAGAAAAGACGAAGAGACTTTTGAGAGAAAGAATATGGAATTAGAATCCTATGCAAAGTTTGCAGAGAAGAATCTCATGAAAAAGTACAAGGATTATTTCGAGGGCCTCTATAAGGAAGTTTGTAAGGAAGTAGAAGCGATAGGTAAGCGTGAACAATATGATCTGATTATTAAAAAAGAAGAACCGGAGTTACAAAGTGGAGGAATCTCTGAATTGCAGTTTAAGGTTGGAATAAAAACAGTTTTATACCATTCCGAAGCGGTTGATATTACGAATAAGGTAATTGATAACTTAAACAAAAAGTACTCAGAAGCGAGCAAGGGAAAGTAGTTCATGGATAGCACACAAAAAACAATTGGGCGCGAGACCGAGTGCTCTGGGATAGGAATGTTTAGGGGGGAAAGCACAAAGCTTAACTTTAAACCAGCGCCCTTAAACTCTGGGATATGTTTCGTTCGCGTTGATTTGCCCAATCGACCGAGAATACCTGCGCATGTTGACGCCTTATCGAGTGATTATAAGCGTGTGTTTTTGAGGAAAGAAGAAGCAGAAGTCGAAAGCGTAGAACATTTAATGGCAGCCTTGGCAGGCTTAGGAATAGACAATATAGAAATTGAAATAAATGGTCGGGAAATTCCTGCGGGGGATGGGAGCGCTAAACTTTTTTTAGAAACGCTCAAAAGAGCAGGGATTGTTAAGCTGGGGGGAGAAAAAAAGATTTTTAAGGTAAAAACTCCCATTACAATCAGGAGTGAAAATGCCAGCCTTATGGCAGTGCCTTATGAAAAAGGATTAATGTTGTCTTATACCCTTGATTTTAACGGTTCTTTCATAAAGAGACAAACGTACGATATTGAATTTACCGAAGAAAATTTTTGCAGAGAGATTGCGCCAGCAAGGACATTTGGTTTGAGTACCTATGTTGAAGAGTTTAGAAAACTTGGTTTGGGAAAGGGGGTTACAGACGAGAATAGCATCATTGTGCATGAAGATGGAAAGATGACAAAACCGATTTCTACAAAACCAGCGAAATTGCGATTTCCTAATGAGTTTGTAAGACACAAAATTTTAGATCTTGTGGGAGACCTGTACCTGGCTAACGTGGTGATTCAAGGCCGTATTGTTGCGAATAGATCGGGGCATTCTCTGAACGTTCAATTAGCAGAAAAGATTGCGAGGGTTGCATGAGTAAGGAAATAATGTTGTTGAAGAGATTGGGAATGTGCAAAAAGGGAAAGCCGAATGAAAATTCATAAATCGGCAATCGTACACCCTCGTGCTGTTTTAGGTAAAGTTGAAATTGGCCCCTTTTCGGTTATTGGCGAAGATGTTACTATTGGAGATGGGACTATAATAAGGAATCATGTTACAATAACTGGGAATACAACGATAGGTAAAAATAATATTGTGCATCCGCATGCCGTTTTAGGCGCAGAACCGCAGGACCTTAAATACCGCGGGGAAAGCACCTCTCTTATTTTGGGAGAAAATAATGTGATTCGAGAGGGTGTGACTATTAACATCGGCACCCTCGGTGGTGGAGGGAAGACGGTGATAGGGGATAATAACTTCTTTATGGCAAATGTGCACATTGCACACGATTGCATTATAGAAGATAATGTCCTTTTGGCCAATGGGGTGTTGTTGGGTGGGCATGTTATGATAGAGCGAGGCGCCAAATTAATGGGACTGGTGGGTATTCAACCTTTTGTAACCATCGGACGGTATGCTTATGTGGGAGGTCATACACGGATTGTTCAAGATGTTCCGCCCTATGTGATTATCGAAGGCCATCCTGCAAAGATCCGCCAAGTGAATGTTATTGGATTAGAGCGAGAGGGATTTTCAAAAGAACAAGTTGATGAAATCAAAGATGCATTCCGTGTACTATTTCGTTCTGATGAATTGAATAAGAGCAAGGTCTTAGAAGATATGGAAGGGCAGAAAGATATTTCTCCAGAGGTCAAATATCTTGTCACTTTTTTGAGAAATATTGACAAGGGCAAGTTCGGAAGGCATCGAGAGTCTCTTCGTCAATATGCGGTAACAGTGAATTAACGCTTATTTCCTTTTGGGTTGCAAAAGATATACATAAAATTATAATTCGTTTTCTAGCGCGTCTCTTTTAGGGGAAGATGAGATGTGAGCTATTAGACAATTCTCGGATGTTAGGTATTAATGTCTAGATTAAAGGTAGCGGTGGTTGGTGTTGGACATCTTGGCAAGGAGCATGCGAGGGTTTATGCTGAGCTGCCTGGTGTGGAGTTGGTTGGGGTAGTTGATATAAATAGTAAACAGGCAGAGAAGATTGCCAAACAGCATAACGCCAGATATTTCTTAAATCATAAAGATGTAATCGATAAGGTTGAAGCGGTGAGTATTGCGGTACCCACGAGGTCTCATTACGCTATCGCAAAGGATTTCCTTCAACATGGAATTCACGTCATGATCGAAAAACCCATGACTGGAACTGTAACTGAGGCGAGAGAATTAATAGGGATTAGCAAAGCAAAGGGCGTAGTGCTTCAGGCGGGATATATTGAGAGGTTTAATCCTGCCATAGTTGCAATCAAAAAACTTTCCATCAACCCAAGATTTATTGAGTGCCATCGGTTAAGTCCATTTACTTTTCGTTCTGCAGATATTGGCGTCGTATTGGATTTGATGATACATGATATTGATATTATTCTCCACATAACTGGTTCTCATGTAAAGAAGTTTGATGCGGTGGGAGTAAACGTCATTTCAGATAAAGAAGATATTGCTAATGTTCGTATTCAGTTTAAAAACGGATGTGTTGCAAACGTAACGGCAAGTAGAGTATCTCTTATGCCCATGCGTAAAATGCGGTTATTTTCTGAGGATTCATATATTTCTATTGATTATCAAAAAAAGGACGCAATGATATATAAAAAATCACCCGAACTAACATTAAAGAAATTAAATATATCCGAGATGGACGTCTCAACCATTGCAGATCTGAAAGGCTATGTATTTGGGGACTTGTTAAAAATAGAGCATATCAAGATGGACAGCGATTACGAACCGCTTAAAAAGGAGCTCGAATCTTTTGTAAATTGTGTTGTGGAGCATAAAGAGCCTGTTGTTTCAGGTGAAGAAGGTTTAAAGGCCATTGAAGTTGCAAATGATATTCTCTGTGAAATAGAAAGAAACCTCAACCTCGCCCACACACCTGTTACGGAGGGCAAAATATGACATCATTTGATTTTTTGCATATCGATGCCGAGATTGTTGGCGGCAAGGTTGTAGGAAAGGCCGGGGGTGTGTTGGGCAGGATGTTACAGCCTTACGTGGATCAGTTTTTTGAAAAGATCAATTCCCTGAAAGTGATTGCCAAAGTTAACGGTATGCACGTGTACAACCTTTACAATCCGCCATTCCCCAGCCAGGCAGGGATGCGATTCCTGGAGAGAAAGCTGAGAATGATGTTGTATAAGATGGCATTCCCTGTCACGGCGAATCTGGCCATAACTCACAAATGTCAATGTCAATGTATCCATTGCAGTGCAGACCCATTTATTGATCCTGCCAAGAAAGAGCTCGCGGTGGAAGAAATAAAAACTGTGGTTGATGGGGCGTTGGATCTTGGGGCAAGCCTGATTATTTACGTGGGCGGAGAGCCTTTACTTAGGGATGATCTCTACGATCTCATCCGATATGTGGATAAAACCAAGGCCATCTCAATGATATTTACAAACGGATTGCTTCTCACAGAAAAAAATGTTCAGAAACTTGCGAAAGCAGGTCTGTTTTCATTAAACATTTCTATTGATAGTAGCGAACCCGAACTGCACAATGAGTTTCGAGCGGTGCCCGGTTGCTATCAAAAGGCATTCGAGGGCGCCGAACGTTGCAGAAAGGCAGGCATTTTGACGGGAATTTCCACGTATGCAACCAGCGAGAGTATCAAGACGGGCAAGGTAGAAAAGCTCTTAAAAATTGCACAGGAACAGGGTTTTTCTGAAGTTACTATTTTTGATTGTATACCATCGGGTCGATTTTTAAAAGATACGTCAAAAATACTAACAGCAGAAGATCGGAAACAATTGATTGCGCTTACCAAAAGATATCACGAAATGGACCATCCTATGGGAATAAACTGTATGTCAATTATTAATTCGCCAAGGGGCGTGGGTTGTTACGGGGCACAGTCACAATTTTATATGACGGCATACGGCGATATTAATCCTTGCGATTTTAATCCGATAAACTTTGGAAATGTGCGTGAGATACCTATTCAGGAAATATGGAAGAAAATGGTAACACATCCGGACTTTAACAAGAGATATCCCACGTGCCGTATGCAGAGTAAGGCATACAGGAAAAAATATATTGACCCACTTCCGAAGAACGTGCGGTTGCCTGTGAAAATAGAAGATATTGCGCCGGTTGAGCCTGTAGATCATGAGTCCAGTCTTGCAGGAGTAAATTAATATGAGTGGACTAAGCGCTGCCGCATTGTGACGTAATCTGAATGCCTCTTTCCTTAATGCGTTTATATTATAGCAAACGTCTTAAATAAGGCGGCATACAATCGCCATTGCGAGCGGAGCGATGCAATCCATGAGATTCCTCCCCTGAATCAAGTTCAGGGTCGGAATGACCATTTGGGTCAGATTGATGCTTCAGGCTAGAGTTTATCCTGAGCAAAAGCGAAGGACACTCGCAATGACAAATTTCTTTTTGCGTTAACTATAGGTTTTGGTGGAGGAAAGAAATAAGAAAAACCAGGAAAGGGATTTCCACAATTTTTTGTAAAGGGGAGGACGTATGGGGGGAGAAATTCTCATAACGAAAAAAACGAGCACAGGAGAGGCCACAAAAAAATACCCTGCAACGAAAGCGGTTTTTACAAAATATTTTGGGAAGGGTTGTTTCGACTGCCCTTCTTTTGGCACGGAAGATATAAATCTTGCATGTATGATGCATAACACAGATGTTGATAAATTTGTCAAAGAACTAAACGACGTAGCAAAGCAAGAGGAGGTTAAGAAATAATTTTGGAACCAATACGTTTAAATGAAAAGATACAGTTTAATAAAGAACATTTTATTCCGAATATTCTTTATGCTTCTCCGAAAGTAAAGATGCCCCTTATTTGCATGGAGCCAGGGCAGGAGATTCCTCCCCATAGCGGGCATAGTGTCGGGATCTTTTACGTAAAAGAGGGCAAAGGAATTTTCACCCTTGACGGCAGGAAGATTGATATGGAAAAGGACACGATCATAATCGCTCCTGAAGGCTCATCGAGGGGGATGAAGTGTGTAGAGAGAATGGTCATTCTGGCTATTAGTGTGGGGTGAATTAAGGGTAAAGGCATAAAAATCCCCCTAGTTTAAAGGAGTAAGCATGAGTAAAATACCGCCTGTTATATTAGACGTAAGAAATATTGTGCCTAGAGAAAGGCATCCAAAGATATTCAATACCTTTGACAGTCTAAAAAAGGGAGAGGTGATGATCCTGATAAATGACCATGATCCTAAGCCTTTAAAATATCAATTAGACGCAGAACGAATGGGGCAGTTGGATTGGAAATACGTTGAACAGGGGCCGGAGGTCTGGAAGGTGGAAATAACAAAAAAATGATGTGAGCGGCGTATGATTGTCGCAATTCGGTTTTAACAGGGTAGGTAAAAATAATATTGAAAGGAAGGGAGAAAGGGATATGAGCAAGGGGATAAAATTTGCGATTTCTATGGGCGTATTTGTCCTGTTTGGCTGTATCCATTGGGGTTGCGAACAGCCAAGCGTGAAAAAAATGGGAGGCGACATTGTCCCACGGGCACAAGAGAGTAAAGAAGCGGCCAAGGCAGAGACTTCTGCTTCACACGAAGCAAAATCTTGTTGTGCAGGAAAGAAGGAAGAATCAGCATCTCATTCCAAAGATAAGAGGACAATTCAACAAATTATCTCTGAGATAACGGGGGAAAAGATCGGTCCTGACAATTCAGGGGACTTGTACTCAGGTGGTTTAACTGCAACTTATACACGACCAGAAGAAGTATTGCCTGGCGAAGGGAAATTCGGAAAGTTGTTTAACTTTTTACCCATTATCAGATGGTATGACCCTGACCATTATTATACACCAAGCCTGGCTGTTTCTGGGGAGTATAAGCATGAAGAATGCATTATGTGTCACACGGTGCAAACACCTGGCATTGTTGCACAATGGAAAAAGAGCAAACATGCCTCTACGGAAAAGGGTATTGTTGGGTGCGACAAATGCCATGGGAATAATCACCAGCAGCTACATATGCCTACATGGCAGCATTGTGGTGAATGTCATTCTGAACAAAAAGCTGGCCACCGTGGTGGTAAAATCGGATCACACACGTATGCATTTCATGTAAGTGTGGTGGAAACTCCATGGCAGGTGGCAAAACCAGAAGCGGAAGTGACAGCCTGTGCTACATGCCACGCCATTGCTGAGAATCGTTGCGATGGGTGTCACACGAGACATGATTTTTCCCTGGCAGAAGCAAGAAAACCAAACAATTGCGGTATCTGCCATACGGGTTTAGATCACTATGAATACGAGATGTACAGGGAGTCATACCATGGAATGATTTATGAATCTGAACAACATACATGGGATTGGTCAAAACCCATGAAACCTGCAAACTACAAAACTCCGACCTGCGCATTTTGCCATATGAAAGACGGGGATCACAATGCACAAAAAGCCTCTACGATTAACAGTCATATGGGTACAACCCTTGTGGATCGAGGAGCGCCTAAATTTAAGGAATCAAGACAAAATTGGATTAATACCTGCAAAGGTTGTCATTCACCCCGCTTTGCAGCAGACCAGTTAGAGGCTATGGATGAGGCTGTAAAGGTCAGCTTTGTCAAATGGCGTGAGGCCATGAAGATTGTAGTAGATCTTTACAATGACGGTATGCTGGATCCCATGCCGAATGACCTTGCCCCTGATTACGCAGGCCACTATACTTTTAGCTTATTAGGTGGTGAGGGCAGGATGTACAATGTTTCTGATGTAGAACGCACTTCCTTTGAGATGCTAGTCTACATTACCAATGCCGTCTATAAAGCAATGGCACATGGAGCTATGTACGGCGCTACTTACGGGAAGGGTGCATTCCTGCAGGACCGCTGGCTTGTCCAGATTAAGGGCGAGGCTAGCAGACTAAGAAGGTTTAAGGCGCTGGAAGATCAAGTGGGCATAAAACATAAGGCATACGATTTCTGGAAGCACGGTGAATATACTGATTTGCTCTTGGGTTGGAAGAGGAAACCGGGCGATGTAGATAAAGCTGCATGTAAGCACGATGGTGAGAATTGTCTTGTGGAATAAAATTTATTAATACGTGTGCAAGGGGTACAGCGTACACCTCCTACAAACGTATTATATAATACTACTTTATTAGAAGAGGTTTAAATTTTTGTTTAACATAAAGTATCTTAGTATTAGTAGATACTCTTTGCTGTAGTTTCTTTAAAACAAGTACATTACGATAAAGGCAAACCTTAAGCGATTAGGGGGCGTAAGGTAAAGGGTCTTTGAAGGCACAAGATTCTTGCTGAGAAGGCAGCCTTACTGCCGAAAATGTTATGATAATCTTAAAGCAAAAGATAGCCTTACTTGCGAAAAATGCTTAAATAAACATTTACGTGGCAAGGCTTTTTTGCTTTTAGGGTAGGGATGGTTGTAAATTTTTTTAGCAAAGGGGTTTATTAAATTTATTTGCTAAAAAGAGGGCATAAAAAGGGCAAGTAAAAAAAGTTGTAGCCATGAGAAAGAGACCGTGGGAGATATAAGAAAGGATAGAAGGCGATTCTTAAAAGTTGTTTCAACCCTTGCCGCTACAGCCTACATTGTCCCTGATTAGTACTTTATCAATGTCTAAATTGAATTTTCTTTCAAAAAACCTGTAATCTCTCTTTTAAATTAGGGGTTACAGGTTTTTTGTGTTCTATTTCCCCAAGACTAAAGTAAAGTAATAAAAAAAGGAGTTGGTGTGATGAAAGAACCAAAATTGGTTTTGGCGTGCACGGGGTAGCAACAGTAGTCATTGGTCTATCTGTAACATTATCACAAGCATTATTAGCCCAAGAAGAAGTGCCGCCAGGCATATCCAGGCAAGATGAAATACCAGGTAGGGGTTTGCGCAAAGACTGGAAGAAAGGTAAGCATAAGGGTTGGAGCAAGGAGGGGCCTGAAGGCAGAGAAGATCTGAGGGATGATAAAAAGGGAGAATTGAAAAGTGATATTCGTGACATAAGGGAGGATAAAAGGGGCATACGCGAAGATACCAGGGATATAAGGAAAGACCGAAATGATATCCGTGAGGATGCTCGCGAAATAAAATCCGATCGCCCCGCTTTAAAAGACGCGATACAATCTGGAGATAAAAGTTAAATCAAGGCGGAAAGAAAGGAATTACGCCAAGATATTAGAGAAAGAAATGACGATGTGCGAGATCTCAATCGGGACAAAAGAGACAGAAGAAAAGACATAATAGATTTTAGCCGCGACAGGCAAGAAAGACGGCGTGATATGATACCTACAGAGGGTGCAGGTTCCGGAGGCGGAAGAAGGCGATAAGTTTTTTATAATACAGAGTCTATAAAGCCATGTTTAACCTGCTACTCAATAAAGAATAGCGGCTTTTTAAATTGATACCGTCTTCGTTTATTTTTTAA
>Ga0105164_10000793_pt1 | contig 20759 bp, 29 predicted proteins | sample VDWuncwatermetaG_FD_89674 | JGI IMG/M metagenome (GOLD analysis project Ga0105164, IMG submission 89674) | Wastewater microbial communities from Netherlands to study Microbial Dark Matter (Phase II) - VDW unchlorinated drinking water | ecosystem: Environmental > Aquatic > Freshwater > Drinking...
ACCTCCCCTTTACATAGAAATGTACACCGGCCAATCGATTCCCGCAGAAGCGGGACACCGATTCATCCGATTGAATCGGGTGAGGGCAGGGTGTCATTGTATAAATAATCCGCCATCTATAACAATTACCTGTCCGGTAACAAAATTTGCACTGTCACTAAGTAAAAACTTCACCGTCCCCGTAACATCTTCAACTTTCCCAAACCTACCGAGTGGGATGTTTTTGATCATCGCGTTTTTATAGTCCTCTTTTAAACTTGCAACCATCTCTGTTTCAATAAAACCCGGGGCAACCGCGTTTACCCTGATATTATATGCCGCCACTTCCCTGGCTAAAGACTTGGTAAAACCGATCATCCCGGCTTTCGACGCAGCGTAATTAGTCTGACGGCTCATTCCGGCAATGCCGCTTACTGAACTAATATTAATGATATCGCCGCTTTTTTGTTTTAAAAAAGTCACGATACAATGCCGGGTAACATTAAACATGCCGGTAAGATTAGTATCAATTACTTCCTGCCAATCTTCTTTACTCATCATCATTAACGCCTTATCCTTTGTGATGCCGGCGTTATTCACCAGAAAATCCAGCCTGCCAAATTCCTTTTTAACATTCTCCACCATTTCTTTTGATTTTTCAAAATCCCTGACGTCGGTTTGTGTCCCTATTGCTTTTCGACCGATCTTCTCAATTTCCTGAACAAGGGTTTGCGCCTCCTGGCTGCTTTTTAAATATGTAAAAGCCAAATTCGCACCTTCCTTAGCTAATGCCAGGGCAATTGCTCTTCCGATCCCTCTTGAACCACCAGTAATTATCCCAACCTTATCTTTTAGAATCATTTTATCCTTTGAATCGCGAAACCACTAAACTTGAATTACAGCCACTTGGCCCGAAAGCGTTAATTAATACATTTTCTATTTTTTTGCTGCGCGACTGATTAACAACATAATCTAAATCACAAAGCGGATCTTTTTCCTGATAATTAATTGTCGGCGGGATGCTTTGTTTTTCGATTGCCCCTAAGGCTGTTGCCAAGCCAAAACTACCGGAGGCGCTAAAACACTCACCAAGCATTGACTTTGGGGCGCTCAAAGGAACCTCTGGCGCGTGGCTGCCAAAAACTTCTTTTACCGCCTTGGTCTCAATTAAATCCGCATCTTGCGTTGAATTTGCCGCAGCGCAAATATAATCAATATCCTCAGGATTTAACTTGGATTGATCAAGGGCCAACCGCATTGCCCGGCAAAGGCCTTTAGCGCTCAAATCATATTTATTTATGGAATGTGGCATAAAACCAGTGCCAAAGCCTTTAACTTCGGCATAAATCTCGGCTTTTCTTTCTTTAGCTGAATCCAGATCTTCCAAAAGAAAAATTCCACTCCCCTCACCAAGGATCACTCCATTTCTTCTCTGATCGAAAGGAGAGGAAATTTCAAGACCTATTCCATCTGCCCCTGCAAGGCAGCCACTTTTATAAAATCCCAAAAAAGTCTGCAGGCACAATTCTTCCACTCCACCGGATAAAACAAAACTAGCCCGGCCAGCCCTTAAAAAATCCAAAGCATATCCAAACGCGTCAAGGCTGGCGGAAAATCCCGTAGAAATGGTAGCATTAAAGCCTTTGATACCAAATCTTATTGCAACTTGGCTTGCCGGAGAATTAATCACCGTATTAGGAAAAAGAGCGGGATTTACATAACGCGGCCCTTCTACCAGGGCTTCTTTATCAAAATCTATAATACTAGAAATGCTACCCAGGGTAGTGCCTAGAGCCATGCCAATTTCAGCTGCATTATCTTCTCTAATTTGCAGATTGGCATCCTCTAATGCCAGTTTTGTACAGGCAGAAGCTAATTTTGTGCTGCGGTCCAAGGTACGTAGGCCTTTTGCGCCTAAAAAATCTTCTGCTTTAAAATCCCTGGCTTCGCCTGCCAATTTAGCCTTAAAAGAGGCTGTATCGAACAAAGATACAGGCTTAATTCCTGAGACCCCTTGAATTACAGAGCTTATAAACGCCTCTTTTCCAATTCCATTAGAGGCGATGATCCCCACCCCGGTGATTACCACTCTTTTTTCTGCCATTTTATAGATCCAACGCCTATATTTTAATTAGTTTTATATTATATCTCTAGTATCTATTTACCACAAGCTATTTTGTTCGAACCGCTTCACCTCTTACCCAACCACGATTAATTTTTCATACTCCGGAAATCTTTGCAAGAGCTTTTCTTTTAGTATAAGATTCTGGCGACTGGCTAGATAAGGATCCTTTTCAACCAGCTTCACCGCCTCTTCCTTTGCCTTTTTTAAAAGCTGCATCTGTGTTAGGGGGTTACCGATCCTTAATTCCGTCAAGCCGTGTTGCCTACTGCCAAAGAATTCTCCTGGCCCGCGGATCTTTAAATCCTGCTCGGCAATTGCAAAACCATCCCGGTATTTCACCATTGCCTCTAACCTGGCCGCTGCTTCTTTAGTGCGATTCGTAGAAACTAAAACACAGAAAGATTCCTCACTGCCTCTGCCAATACGGCCGCGTAACTGATGTAACTGTGATAATCCAAACCTTTCCGCGTGTTCGATTACCATTACTGTGGCATTAGGTACATCAATACCAACTTCCAATATTGTAGTTGCCACTAAAATTTGGATCCGGCCACTTTTAAATTCAGACATGATCTTCTGCTGCTCCTGATCTTTTAACCTGCCGTGAATTAAACCAAGGTTAAAATCCTTGAAAAGGCCTTCTTTTAATTGCGCATACATGTTCTTAGCGCCTTCTAGATCCAGGGCAAAAGATTCTTCGATTACAGGATAAATAATATACGCCTGCTGTTTGTGGCTGATTTTTTCCTTAAGAAAACTGTACAACCAATCTCTCTGGGCTTCGCCTATAGATTTTGTATCAATAGGCTTTCTTCCCGGAGGTAGCTCATTTATTACCGAAATATCCAAATCAGCATATAAAGTGATGGCAAGTGTGCGCGGTATGGGGGTAGCGGTCATGATCAGGACATCCGGATTCGCCCCCTTTTCCGGAAGTAGTGCTCTCTGCCCCACTCCGAATTTATGCTGCTCATCAATTACCACTAATCCTAAATTCTTAAACTGAACAGATTCTTCCAGAAGCGCATGGGTGCCAATCAGTAGATCGATTTTCCCGCTTTTTAATTCCTTGTAAATCTTTTCTTTTTCTTCTTTTTTTAAACTACTCGCGAGTAAAGCAATTTTGATTGTTCTGACTTGTGACTGTATTTTATCATAATGTTGCTTGGCTAATATTTCCGTAGGAACCATAAGGGCAACCTGATAACCACCTTGGATGGCCATCAGGCTAGCAATAGTAGCAACTACGGTTTTACCTGAACCAACGTCTCCTTGTAATAAACGCTGCATTACCTGTGGCTTAAGCATATCCTGCCTGATTTCATCAACAACTCTTTGTTGTGCGCTGGTTAATTTAAAAACTAGGCTCTGAACAAAATCTCTCACCAGGCTACCATCTGTTTTATGTGCAATGCCGCGCTTCTCTTTCTTTTTTAACTTACGGATTGCCAAGGGCAGTTGAAAAAGAAAAAATTCTTCAAAAGACAATCTACGATAAGCTTCCTGCTGCAACTCGATAGTTTCAGGAAAGTGAATATTGAGTATACTTTTGGCTAAATTAAGCAACTTTCCCTTAGTCCTCAGATCAAAGGGAAGAAAATCATTCAGAGCCGATAAATATTCATCCAATGCGGCTTTGATGGTTTGGCGCAGGCTACGCTGTCCAATGCCTGCCGGCAGAGAATAAATCGGAACTACCCTGCCCATGCTCAACGATTCACCCTCTCCTTCGGAAATAATCTCAAATTCAGGGGCACTCATCTGCAGGCGATTTCCATAACGTTCAACTTTGCCGTAAAGTATGAGATTGGTGCCGACTTTAAAATAGTTTTTTAGATACGGCTGATTAAACCATACAGAAGATATTTTTCCGCTTTCATCCGCCACTACTACTTCCGTAATGCTAAATTTACGCCTGCGAAATGACCGATGCTCTCCGCTTACTAATATCTGGGCGCGGATAGTCTGAGTTTGGCCTTCCTCCAACTTTGAAATCGGGCTAAAATTCCTGCGATCCTCATAACGGCGGGGGAAATAATATAAGAGGTCTTCGATGGTACAAATTGCAGCTTGATTAAATGATTTTTCCCTTTTTGGGCCGATACCCTTTAAATAGCGAATTGAAGTGTGTAAAGATTTTTCCATCTAAAGCGTTACTTGCGGCTCTTCTGATTCTGGTAGGAATTTCTGCGGCAAAGCTGGGCTCTCTTCTGATGGAATTTTAGGCGTAGCCTTGCCTTGTGTCACCTCTATTTCAAACGGTTCGCTACTAAGAAACTGATTTGCTATCTTTATCGTACTGGGATCGATCTTTAATTTTCCGGCACTAACAGGTAAGAGAATAAATTCATAAATCAGGGATGTTTTTAAGCCATTTTTTTCTAAGGAGAGCGTGGTTGACTGAGACTGTGAAAGTATATTAAAACCGCTAAATTTAGGGATCTGTGGCTGAGCTAAATTTGCTTCTGAAGAAGCTATGATTAATTTATAGGTTAGCCTTTCATCAGTAGAAATTTTAAATTTATTCACTTCTGCCTTAATCGTAACTTGCGCAAAAACAGGGTGAATAATCAGTAAAAATATACCTAGCGTCAGGAAAAATTTTAATTTCATGAAAATATTATACTACTCTCGGAGAAAAAAGCAAAAAGAAAAATGCCCCCTTGAATTTTTAAAAAAATATGCCATACTTTAATAAGAGAACAGTAACAGAACAAGGAGGTCGGTAGATAGCGAGAGCTATGAGGCCTATCACCTGCAAAAAACCCCGAAAGAAGTCGGGGGTTTTTTGTTTATGAGCACATAATTTACGAACACACAGTGTGAGTAAATTATATGTGCGAATAAATCCTTGGCACGTAATGTTCAGCTTAGGTATCGTCGATTTCGTGCCAAGGATAACCGTTTGTGTCAAGGATAAAAGGCTAAAGCCTAGATTACTTGCCGAGAATCTTCAATCAAACTTATAATTTCTTCTTTTTTCTTTGCCCGCGATGATTTTTCTCTAATCTGCCTGACTTTACGCCAACCTTTAGTATACCAAGCAATAAATTTACGAAACTTAACCACACCCACCCGTTCCCCGTAAAATTTAACATTTTCATTAAGATGCTCAATCATCACCTTAATTATCTCCTGATGGCCCGGCTTTTCACCGCTAAAAATCCAGGGATTCCCCAGGCTTCCCCGCGCAACGGCAATTGCGTCGCAATTGGTTTGCTCGAGCATCGTTTTGATCAATTGTGCAGAAAATATATTTCCGCTAGCAATTACCGGGATCTCCAGCGCTTCTTTTACCTTACGGATAGTTTCATAATCCACTTGCCCGCTATAGCCCTGTAATTTAGTCCTTCCATGAATAAATATGGCTTCGACACCGGCATCCTGCGCAAAAAGTGCGACCTCCCTGGCATTAATAGAATTTTCATCCCAACCGATACGAATTTTCACTGTCACCGGAACCGAAGAATTTTGCACCATGAGTTTTAATAATTGATGTAATTTTTTCGGTTCCTTAAGCAGGCTGGCACCTTCTCCTCTACGCACGACTTTTTTTGCCGGACAAGCAGCGTTAAAATCCAAAATGTCGAAATGATAATTTTTCAGTACCTCCAGCGATTTCAGGAGGAAATTACTTTCACAGCCCAAAAGTTGCACCCCCAAGGGACGGTCTTTGGAATTTGTGGAAAGCATTTGCCTGGTCCTTAAGCTCTTATAACTGATTGAACGACAATTAATCATCTCTACAAACGCCAATTCACAGCCAAATTTACGGCAAAGCATACGAAAGGGCAAATCCGTTATACCCGCCATAGGTGCCAGGATGAGATTAGATTTTAATTTTAAATCTCCGATTTTAAACATAGCTGTATTGTATATGTAATGGCAGAGTAAATCAACAAACACTCTGGATACTTAAAAAATTTATTTCTGATTTTCAATAGAAACCAATTTTAATTCATCGCCTATCTTCTGGGCATTTACCGTTACTTGAAGCTTGTTTTCATCCTTCTTCAAGAAGTTTGCGATCATCGCATTGCTCTCTTTGCTGAATTTGTAAAGTTTACCGTCTGCAAAGATAGAATAACCGCTCTCTGCACATGCAGGCGTTAGGACACATTGCTTGGTATGAGTTTTCACGAAATTAGCTAGATCATCCTTATGTCCAGAAGCACACATATTATCAATGATCTCGCCTTTTAAGATTGCTAACTCAACAGCAGATGTAGATGTTACTGCAGGTACGCTAGCCCCCTGGGCAAAAGCCAGAGAAACAAAAGCACCAAAGATAAAAACTAGCAATAAAAATTTTTTCATTTTTTCACCCCCCTCCTTTTATAATTTTTGGGGGTTAATTCAGAAAAACTGAAAGTTTTTCTTCTTTCCAACCCACCCCTTAAAATAACACAAGTAAGATTTAAGTTTGTAAATTGTTTAAACATAATTAGTTATATATAAAGCAACTGATATTGCCTCAAGAAATCGTTTCTTTTCTTCCTCTGGGCTGCTTGAAATAGCTAAAAAATATGTTATATTTAAGGTTAAGGGGCAATTAAAATAAGAACCTATCTCTATAGCTACTAATTACTAAGATGTTAATAATTGCAAAGAGATTATTTGTAATATTCTCTCTGGCACTCTGCACATCGCTTTTCTTTATAAGTAATGCAGCTGCCTTTCTTAATGACCAATTTTCTGATCAAAACGACAATTTAATTTTTTCACAGCAAGATTACGATAGCGAGCCACCCGAAGAACCTGATGTCTCTGTGCCGGATTTTCCAAACCTACCCAATGATAATTTTGATACAATTCAACTTGAGCAACCAGAAGTTACGGACTCTACCAGCACAACAGATATTCTTGGAACAACGACAGCCGAAACCAATGCACAACTGACTCAACTTTTATTATTACAAGAACTATTTACCCCTTTTACCAATGATACGGGATCATTTAATGACGCAGGATTCGTTCCTTACAGACGCATTACACCAACACCCTATTACACCTTTGATAATATCGCAATAGGATATATGGACCCCTTTAACTTAACAAATGACGGCTCAAACCGCTCTTTATCTTACTCAAAATATCGTTTCAAAAACTATAACGATCCTTTAAATAATCTTAATGACCCCTACAGTTTCAATGACCCAATGATGCAATTTTATTTGGATAACCCGAATTTAGCCCCGGATGACTATTGGGAAAATTTTGGTTCCGCGCAAAAATATAGATTCAAGAAATTTACACCCATAAGGCCCATGGGAATGAGGCAATATCAATTTTAGGCTCGCCTGAATATTTCTTCTAACCAATGATCCTTTTAACTTTGGCTAAGAGATCTTCAAAAGTACATGGCTTACCAATATAAGTACATTCCCCTAATTCTACGAGCCGTTTCTCAATTGCCGAATAATTTAAATCCTTTGCCGTCATAAAGATTATCGGAAGGTCCTTTAACCTGCGATCCTCGCGTAAAGAGGTAGCTACAGCGAGACCATCTGTATCCTGCATTACAATATCTAGGATAAGTAAATCGGGTTTATAATTATAGGCCTTAAATTTCTCTAGCACGTCCTTGCCTTTTGCCAACGCAAAAACCTCATAATTATTTTCCCTGAATTTCTTTTCTAAAATTTCCAAAATATCCTTATCGTCATCAGCAATCAAAATGTTCTTTTTTTCCATTTCTCACCTCCTGAATTATTCCTTAAACAGTTCCTCGAGCCTTATCTTTGCCTTCTCTAAAGAATTCCTTATCGCAGCCGGATCATTGCCAAAAATCTCACTGCTGCATCTATCTAAAAGTTTAACGCATTGCGCGTCATTGTTCAGTTCCTCGAGAGATTTAGAAGGAAGTTCCTGCTGAAAAAAAACCACCAGATCGTGAAAAGATTTTTTCTTCTCCATTACCATGAAATAATTTTTTGCTACCTGAGAATCCCTAAATAAATTCGCATCCTGGAATAAAAGTGCGGCCGCTGTAGACTTCGCGTCAAAAATAATCTTATCGGGATCTTCGGGTAGGGCAATAGCCAGTGCGCGCGTTGAGCCCTTGGAATCATTAAGAGATATCTTCTGCGGCCTTGCTCCGGAAATTACCGTACTAAAACTCCCATCTGCCGCTACCGCAGAACACTTATGCTTATCCCAAAGGGAAAAAACACAAAGCCCGCTGCCTCCGATCTCCTTGGTGTTTACCAAGCCCCTGGCCTGAATAAGCTTTACTACACTCGCGCTTTGTGCAGCGCAAAAACCTAAAGGCATAATCAATAATAATGAAAATAACCCAATAATAGATTTTCTCATAACTGCTTATTATAGCCCTGAAAACTTGAATTCCAAGAAAATTTAGCTTGGCAAATATATCCTCAGCCCAAAAAACATTAAGGCAATCCCAGCGTTTTTAAAACCAGTTTTCTCGATACTCCTTAAAGCAGAATAATTAAAAATGGTTGCTTCGATAAATATCTTTAGATCTTCTGCATACTGTTTTTCCAGATAACCACAGAGAAAATTCAAGGTCGCAGGATAGAGCCCCTTACCTCTCATCGAAGGCAGGGTAAAAGACTGCCTAATGATAAAACCCGTCCTGCCTTTTAAAAGGGTGCGATTTTTTAAAGGAATTATCCAGCAAACACAGCCCAGCTGCTCTTTAATACAGCCAATTGCACAATAGCATCCTCTCTGAAAAAGCTTTTCAAAGTGAGAGCAGATTTTTTCTCCTCTGTAGTGGCGCAAAGAATCAATCTGCGTATCCGCTAATTGGTCCATACCCTTAATGATTTTAAAACTTCGTTCGCTGGCAATCTCTGTCAGGCGCGCCTCGCAATCATATAAAAAAATCCTGATTATCCCAAACCCGCACCTTTCCGGAACAATGCTGAATAAATAAGCAAAAGTTCTCCAAAAGCCTGCAACGGCAATAAGTTCTCTTAGCTTAAAAAAATTATTCTTCATTATTTATCTAAACTTAAAATCGGGGGGATGAAGCTAGCGGGAAGAAAGAATTTCTGCGTAGATATCCAGGACCTCTTCGCGCTCCATATGCAGGAAATGCCCGACCCCCTTAATAATTTTCATTTCGCAGTTTGGGATCTGGCAAGCAAGGGATTTTACATCATCCAGATCGATAATGGTATCTTTTTCTCCGTTTATGAGTATGGTCTTTACTTTGATCTTTTTTAGATCTACGAGGTCGGTTAATTTTTTGGAGGCAATTACGAACAATCCGTGCTCGCTAAATGCGCGTAGATTTTCTTCTGACATGGTATTAAACTGGCTGATAATTTTCTGTTTAAACTGTTCGGTCAGGCTCTCCCCGAAACTCTTGATTAAAACCCGGGCCATTTCTTTACGATTATTCATATCTATCTTTGTTCCGAGTTTAATTGTTTCTACCATATTTTTGTTCGGTTTTGTGCCGAGGCTGGCTAAAATCAACCTTTTGATCCTCTCCCCATACTTGGCAGCAAAACCAACCGCTACCACCCCGCCCCAAGAAGCAGCACAGAGTGTGGCATTGGAGTTAGTTTTTGTTCCATCCATCACCTTAAGCAGGATCTCAACCTGCTCGTCAAATGATACCCGTGCCGGACCGGAAAGAATTTTACCTTTTCCCTGGTCAGGAAAATCAAAAAGCACTACCCGATAATCGTGGGAAAAGCGCCTGACAAAAGTATGCCACATTGCCATGGACTGCTGCACACCGTTAACACAGACAATATGCGGCCCATCATTCTCATATATTCTATAAGGAATGAGGAACCTGCCTACCTTAAACTCATCTTTAATGCAAGACATAGTTGTAACCTTTACTATTTTAAGTATGCTTTGATGATTTTCTGATCAGAGGCCGGCCGGTCAGATGAATTAACAGCAGTGTTTTCGATTTTTTGTACTACATCATAACCTGAAACAACTTCGCCAAAAATCGTATGATGCATTTCTAACCAGGGAGCCTTAGCTGTAGTAATAAAAAATTGGCTGCCGTTACTGTTAGGGCCAGCGTTTGCCATAGCAAGTATTCCAGGCTTATCGAATTTAGCATTGGGGTCAAATTCATCAGCAAAAGGTTTTCCCCAAATTGAATTTCCTCCTGCACCGGTTCCAGTAGGATCGCCCCCCTGAATCATGAAGTTTTTGATCACCCGATGAAAGATAAGGCCATTATAGTAACCTTTTTCCACCAGCTTGGTAAAATTTTCACAAGCCTTTGGCGCAATATCCGGCATAAGCTTTATTTCAATTGTACCCTGATTAGTTTCCAATACTACATTTTTGCTCTCCATACTAGATACTCCTTCCAGAAAATTGTGCATAAGAAGTACAAAGAATAAGAGCGCAAAAATTTTTTTTATCATCCTCAAGCTCTCCTTAGTCTCCTTTAAGATTGATTAATTTTTATTAAAAAGCATTTTAAATGGCATGGTCGCGAGCCCAAAAATCCCGCTTACCCCGCTTTTCGCAGTTCCCCACGCCGCGTCTAAAGTTCCTGTTAATTGCGTGATCACCGGCATGATCGTCAGATTGATTAATTTACCGATATCTGTATGTTCTAGCGCCTTGTAGATGATTTGTTTTATTACCTCATCTTCATCTTTCAGCCCGACAAATGTGGCATTTTTTAATCCAATAGGGTATTTACGGATATTGCTGCCTTGCGCCGTATGTTCGATATATGTCACTTCGCCGACACTTAATACAAGGACATCGAAATAAAAAGAAGTTTTCTGATCATGTTCCTGAGGATGACCTTCCTCGATCGGAATGATCTCTTTAATATTTACTTTACCGTCTTTGTTTTTAATGATGTTTAGACGCTGCAGGTTAAGCGTAAAAAGATAAATATTGGGTTTTTTCTGGATGAGGATTTCCGCGGGGTCGCAGACAAAGTGAATAGAGTTTATATAGGCAAGCTCATCCTGGCCAAAACCTGGAGGATTATGGATAGTTATCCCGCTTAATCCGATATGCGCAAGTAAGGGAGAAAAATCTATTTTCTCAATTGTCACTTTGATCCCTAGGCTATGCTCTATTTCATCCTCTACAATATCTTTTATCTTAAGATTCTTTACGATAAAAAATACAATAGAGAGCAAAATAAGAAACAGACAAAAAACTATACCCAGAAAAATGATAACTTTTTTGAAGATTTTCATATCTAAATTTTTTCTTCGCCTTGTTTAAAAAATCCGCCATTGGTTGCTTTATACTATATCGCCAGATATAAAAAAACTCAAGCTTTTTTAGCGCCTTAAGACCTAAACTTTACTCAGCTTCTTCAAGAAGTTTGCCTTTACCCAGCTCCAATTCAGGGTAAGGTGATTTAATACCTAAAATGCACGAAGATCCTTCCAAAATTCTTATCGTCTTTTTCAATCCTGCGGTAGAGCTTTTTTATCTGCGGCTGCTCCAGAAAACGTAATACGCTCTTCTTTAACGCACCGCTGCCCTTACCCGGGATAATTTCCACTAACTCGATTTTTTTATCCACTGCTTCCTGAATAACCCTGTTTAATTCTGTATCAATTGCCCGGCCGTTACTGAATATATCATGCAAATCAAGTTTAAGTTTACCCATAGAATTGTTATCCTTTGCTGCTTTCTCTCATCCCTAAGATTATACCGCCAAAATCAAAAAACTCAATCCCCATCTATAAATATCAAGAAAGTTGTTGCAGGTAGGCTTTAATTGCGGAAGTGATATTGGCGTATTCTTTTTGCTGCAGCCATTCTTTTCTAAAAACACTCGCTCCGAAACTAATGGCACTGGCACCGCAGGAAAAATATTCGCGCATATTCTGCGGCGTAACACCAGAGCAGGCTAAGAGCTCGATTTTTTCTAAAGGCGCTTTGATCTCACGTAAATATTCCGGCCCGAAGAATTTTGCCGGGAAGACCTTGACCATTGTCGCCCCCTCTTTCCAGGCAGCATAAATCTCACTTGGCGTAAGTGCTCCGGGAAAAACCGGAATCTTATTTTTTACGCAATAAGCCACCACATCTTTCAGCAAAACCGGCAGCACAATAAAAGTCGCACCAGAATCCAGGGCGGCTTTTAAACTTTCCATATCCAGTACCGTACCAGCTCCCAGCATAAGGCGTTCTTGTGCGATTTTCTTTGCTTTGCGAATTAATTCTCCCGCATCTTTGGTGTTCATAGTGATCTCAAGGGTTTGCAAACCGCTGGAAAGTATTGCCTCAATTAACGGTTCAAGCTGCGCTAATTCCACACCGCGCACAATCCCCATCACCGGCTGTTTTTTGAACTTAGCTAGATCCATTCTTATTCTTCAACCTCACTGACTAAACTCTCATAAAATTCTCGGTAATTTTCTTTTTTCGCGCTATTTCGTAAGGCCATGGCAGAACGCGGATGCTCATCTAAAATTCCCGCAATCGCATAAGGAATAATATAACCCCATTCGATTTTTTCACGTAGCGGGATAAACTGTTGAGAAATCACATCCAACACCGGCCGGATGTCGTACTTAGGATTCTTTAAAAACCCTAAAATCAGCTCCAACGGGCAATTCCCCGCGGCCCGGCCCAATCCGTAAATTGTCCCATCGACGAAATTGGCATCATGAATGATCGCCTCGATAGTATTTCCAAAAGCAAGCTGTTGATTATTATGCGCGTGGATACCGATCTCCTTTGTCTTAATGATACTCTTAGCTTTCTTGACCAAGAATTCCGTACTCTCTTGGTACAAAGCACCGTTACTATCGACAATATAAATTACATTCGCTTTACATTCTTTTTCCAACTGCTCTAAAGCTTCGGTGAGCTCATTATCCAAAGCGCGGGAAATTGCCATAATATTTACCGTGGTTTCATAACCTTTATCCGCGAAGTGATTCACCAGATATATCGCCTTATCGATATCCTTCACATAAGAAGCCACTCTCACCATGGAAACCGGGCTTTCTTTACGCGGCTTGATATCTTCTAGATCCACCCTATCCACATCTGCCATTACCGCGATCTTGGTCTTTGACTCAATACCCTCTGTTACTTTTTTGATATCGTCGTCATCGCAAAACTTCCATTTGCCGAACTCTTTGGGCGAGAATAACCTTTTGGAATTTTTGTAACCGATCTCCATATAATCTACACCTGCCTCAGAAAGTGCCTTATAGACGTGACGCACGAAACCTAAATCAAAATCATGATTATTGATCAGCCCGCCGTCACGAATAGTGCAATCCAATACTTTAATTTTTTCCCTGAACATTTTTCCTCCGATTTAAAAAAAGGAATGTTAATACTCGATAATTTCTTCTTGGGGCCCGTAATCTCCGGGGTCTGACTCCTCAATAATTATTGGGCCTGAATCATCAGATGAATCGTCGGGAGAGTAATAATATTCTTCGCCACCGCCTTCAGGCGAAGATTGTGATTCTAAAGGGGAATTTTGTTCATTACCTTGCTCAGAAGGCAAAATTATGCCTTCCCCGTTTTCTATATTCGCAGGGCTGCTTTCCTCTGCCGGCTTATTGGCTTGAAAATTCTTTATAAACTTATAGGCAGAAACCAAAACAATCAAAGCAATCGCCACCGCTAAAAAATAAAACTTTGCCCGCAGAGTCTGTTTTTTTAACTCTAGTTCCAGCTCTTCGTCTGTTTTGGACTTAATGATCATTTCCTGTTTTTTTCTAAACATTAGCAAAATTATAACATAATTCTTTTGGCCAAACAAGCAGGTTTTTCAAAAAATAAGGAGTATTGATTTTTTCGATTTTTGTGCTAAAATATTTTAATTAACGAAATCTAACAAGGAGGAAAAGATGAAAAAGTTTACCACGGTATTATTGATGGTAACACTCTTGGCATTGTTTGGATGCGAATCCATGGGGCCAAAGTCCGAAAAAGGCGCGGTAGTCGGAGGCTTGGTAGGCGCTGTTGCCGGAGGGGTCATTGGCAACCAAGTAGGGAATCCCTTCATCGGCGCTGGCATAGGTGCGGCAACCGGAGTAGTGGCTGGCGGATTACTCGGTAATGCCTGGGATAAACAAGACAAGGCAGCAACCGCAGTCAACCCTAATCATTTAGCTCTCACTAAAATTGCGGAAATGACCGATCAAGGCACTCCTGACGCGGTGATCATCAGCGAAATTCAAAGGACGCAGTCGGTTTATCAGCTTAATTCAGAAATCATCGCCTATCTAAAGCAGCATAAGGCAAGCGACAAACTTGTTGATTATATGATGTCAACCGCAACACCTGCGAAATAACACTCTTTAAAATAAAAAAGCCCACTAGTAAATAGTGGGCTTTTTTATTGCCACTTCTTGTTATTATTATAATATCTTTAAAAGATTGAGCCCGGTTCTCGGGTCAATGGATTTCGTGGCTCTTACTCCCTTTAACTCAAAAACCACTGCTTCTATAACTAAGAAAACTTTTGATTTCCCGCGCACACAGCCGGTAAGCGTCTTTTGCTTCTTACCCATGCTACCGTGAATATGTATCTGCGGCCCAAACTTATTGGTAAATATTGTACCGATCCCCATAACTTCCCAGCCGTCTTTAAAATGAATCTTATTCGGCTCAGGCGGTATCACTGGCTTTTTCGGCCCGGTAACTAAATCTCCTTTACGAAGTGCTCCAATAAAAATCATGGTTGCTGCTTTGATCTTTTCATTCCTGACAAAAGTTGCCAACTTGTCCAGAAGTACATCATCGTTATCAAACTTGATCAAAAACAATCTTCCTACAGTTCCTTGAGTGTATTTCATAATTTTATTATAACCTCAAAAAGCAAAATCAAGCACAAAAATCTTTTATCTAGCGCAGTCCTTTGTGCGAAGCACAAAGGACCCCCAAGCCCTTAATTTATTTATTTTTTAAACCAAAATTTGTATACCGGCCTGGCCGCGCAGACAAGCATTAATAAAATAAGGACCCAGTAATTAATCTGCAATAACTGCGGAAAAAGTTTCACGATAATAATGGTACCGAAAAATACCGACCACTTAATCAGCTTTGTATCTATAAAATTTAATTTTTTAAGCCTCTCATTATATTTCTCAAACATCCCACACCTCCTTATTATCCTTTATTATACCCCTACGTACCAAAACTTCAATCCCCATCTATCGTTTAAGGTCACAATTTGTGACCTTAAAAAACTGGAAGGAGGTATTAACGCTACTTGGCAGTAAAGCCGGTTATTTTCCTATATTCATCCGGTGTACGCATCAGCTGCCGGATTGCCTCAAAAATACCACCTATTTCTGAATCATGCTTCTCGATTTTTTTCTCCAGTTCAGCTAATTTAAAAGCGAGTTCTTTGTGACCCGATAAAATCCGCCGCAATTTAACAAATGTACGCATAATAGCGATATTGACCTGAACAGATTTTTTGCTGCGTAAAACACTAGAAAGCATTGCCACTCCTTGCTCGGTAAAGACATTGATGTTTTTGGAAAACTTTAAGGATGTCACAACTTGTGACATCCTCATAATCTCATCCCTTGTCAACGAAAACATAAAATCATCAGGAAAACGCTCAATATTTCTTTTAACCGCTTGATTCAAAACTCTTGTTCCTATGCCATAAAGACTTGCCAAGTCGCTATCAAGCATTACTTTATGCCCGCGTATCATGAAAATCTTGCGCTCAATTACCTCTACTGGGATTAATTCTTTCATAACCCACCTCCTGCTCTAATAGACGTAAAGGTAGGCAAAATCTCACAGGAATTTTGGGAGAAAATAGGCAGAGGCATTTAGAAACAACAAAGGCGCCGATTTCTCGACGCCTTTGTTTGTGAAATAAAAACGTAACCGCTTATTCTTTTTTCTTCATTGACTGCCCGCAGCAGCTCTTTACCTCTTCACCTTCTTTTGCTTCTCTTACTTCCTCTTTGCCGCACTTACTACAAATATATGTAGCTACCTTCTTTGGTTCACAAGATCCGCATCCCATATTCCACCTCCTGATTAAATTAATTATACCTTAATTTTTTGTGGAAGTAAATACCCATATTCTCCTTCATATTGACTTTTTCCCCGCAGAAAGCGGGGCACCGACCAATCCTTTATGGTCGGGTGCCTAACTTCAGAAAGCGGGGCACCGACCAATCCTTTATGGTCGGGTGCCCCCCCCAGAAACGTCCCCTTGTAATAGATATTTAATAGTGTATACTTTAATTAGGAGAAAGATAGAATAAAGTTGTCTATGGTTATCTTTCCTCCTACGCAAGAGCTGGGCTGTTGAATTGAAACAGTGAACCCTGACTCTTGTTCTTTTTTTATATAGGCCTATTTTCTAAAAAGAGGGAGCGGTCCTTATGATTCCAAGATAGCATATCTAATTAGGCGCCTAATTAGATATGCGACTTCTCGTAAATTACCTACTCTTTCGAACCGCAACAAGCCTGGATATGCTTGCTCAAGTTCTTTCCGAAACAGCAATCCTTGAGAAGGACCTTACATTTTTCCTTAACATCCTTGCCGGTTATCTCAATACAATAACCGTCCTTCATTTCGCTGACCCTTACATCACAACACCCTTTTTTCATTTTTTTCACCTCCTTCCTGCATTATTGTTCGACATATATCGAACAGTTAGTCCAAAAAAATTTACAGAAAGATATCTTTTATTGAATTAACAACTTCTTCATTTACCCTGCACCGGAAAGTATTCCCCATCCTCTCACAGGTAATTAGCCCTGCGTTCTGCAATTCTTTAAAGTGATGCGAGATGGTAGAACGGGAAAGGCTTAAGCATTCACATGCTTTCGTAAATGCTTTTTCGATAACTCCCCCGACAGGACAACAGGCGGATTCTTTCATCTTGAATTCAGACGCACCCTGGTCATGGCATTGCTTATAGATCATCATAAATATCTTAAAGCGCTGCTCATTGGAAAGGGCCTTGAATATTTTACAATAGTTCGATTGTTTCATAACAATAGAATAATACCATATCCCTGCGTTTTGTCAAGTAAAAAAATCCCGAGCCCTTTTCGAGCTTGGGATTCAAGGGGTGGCACTTCGGGGAACGTCCCCTTAATAAAAAAGTCGCCTGCGGCAATCTCTTCCCCGGCGCCTAGAGGGGACATTTCCTCTCGAAACCTATGCTATATAATAAACTACAAGGAAACGGTCCTTATAGTTTCGGGGAAGAGCATATTTAATGTTTATTTTTAGTATATATATTTTTTATTTAAATACTCATATATTTGTTCTGCTACAAGATTATTCCCCTTTGCGCTGAAATGGTGATCTTGGGGTAAAAGATAATATTGTGCTGCATTCTTGTCTGATAAGAATTTATTTGAGGTATCAATAAAGCTTATCCCGTGTTCTTCCGTAAATTTCATAAATTTTTTCTGAGGAATTTGGGCTAATGGTTTATTTATTTGATGCGGATCGACTAAAGCAATAAACAAAAATTTTATTTTATGAGAATCACAGAAATTTTTTGTTTTTAAGATGTAGTCAAAACATTTTTGCCATAACCTATTTACTTCGGGGGTATTATTTTCTTCGAAAATATCTATTTTTTCTTTCGGGGTATAGGGGCCGAATTTGAGGCGAATATAAGTGTAAGATATATAGATACGCAAGGCATTAAACGTCGCAGAGGAACGGATATAGCTTTTCCATGGTTCAAATTTATAGTGTTGCTTTAACAGGCTTCTCCAAGAATATTCTCTGCTGAGTTCCTGTATATCATTAGGAAACCAAGCGAGAATAACCATATCCGGTTTTAAATAAACTCCTCTTTCCAACAGATATTCATACTCTTCGCGCGTAGAATACGCAGCATGACCGGCATTAATTACTTCAAATTTAAAGTTCAGATTGGGTTCCCTGTTTAATAATCTTTCTAACAAAAAAGGGAAGGTCTGGTTATCGCTTACCCTCGCACCATAAGTATATGAATCTCCTATGGCTAAAATTCGATATGTTGATTTTGGCTTTTGCAAAGGAAATTCTTTGCCTCGTAACCCCAGAGAGTTAATCGTTATATGGTGTGGTAAAATGTAGTCGCTATCTAATGACTGACAAGGCTTATAATCACCAAAAGTATTCGGGTATATTGATTCATTTTCAATATGCACAGGAACAAGTTTAAATAACCGAAGTGCAATCTCGTTAAAAACTAAAATTAATATAATAATTCCTATAAAGATTAATATTTTTTTTATCATGCTTATCCCTTTTTGTCACCTCTTCGTGGTTGGAACTATATTATACCCTGCCCGTGTTGCTATAGGTAATAAACATTTCCTAAAGTTTCATTGGCTCTCTTTGGCTCCGGCTTGTATAAGTAATTGCACTATTTCATCGCGCTTCCAATATTGAGCTCTTGATCTAGCTATTAATAAGATTGTTTCATTACCACGTAATTTTTCATTACGTCTGCACCCTTGTCTATTAGGAGCTTTATAAGTTCAATGTGGCCATTCCATACAGCGCATCCTAATGCTGTCAAGCCATAATGGGATTTTACATTCACATCCGCGCCCTCCAAGGGCGCATTGAAGACGCCTGCCAAACCTTCGAACTTTACTCTTAATGACATAATTCTCACTCCCGCATATAAAAAGCCCTTCAGCTTTTTCGCTAAAGGATTCTCTCGTCCAAATTGGCTGCTTTGCTTGGACTCGAACCAGTAAATAATAGTGACGGTTCTATTTTCTAGAAACCGTCCCTCGAATTGCGACTCTGATGTATGATTATACCCTTATTGTTAGCTTTATTTTACCCCTCCCAATATGCTTGTCAACCCAAAAACAAGCACCATGATCTTTTGTCTAGCGTAGTCCTTTGTGCGCAACATAAAGGATCCCAAGCCCTTTCAAGCACCTTCAGTTTTTATCTAGCACAGTCCTTGTGAGCGCAAGCGAACAAGGATCGAGCTTGGGATTCCAAGGGTGGCACTTCGGGGAACGTCCCCGTTTTTCTTTTCGAGCCTGGGATTCTACTTGGCAGTAAAGCCGGTTATTTTCCTATATTCATCCGGTGTACGCATCAGCTGCCGGATTGCCTCAAAAATATCACCTATTTCTGAATCATGCCTTTCAATTTTTTTCTCCAGTTCAGCTAATTTAAAAGCGAGTTCTTTGTGGCCCGATAAAATCTGGCGCAATTTAACAAAAGTACGCATAATCTGGATATTAACTTGGACGGCTCTCTTGCTATTTAAAACGCCAGAGAGCATAGCCACGCCTTCTTGGGTAAAAACATAGGGCATTTGGTAAGAAAACTTTAGCACTTTGAGGTGGTCACAAATTGTGACCACCTTTTCTTTCTCTGCATTTGTTAACCTAAACATAAAATCCTCTGGAAACCGTTGTGCATTTCGCTTAACTGCTTGATTTAAAACCTTAGTTGTGACGCTATAGAGTTTTGCTAAATCGCTATCCAACATTACCCTTTTGCCTCTTATTTCAAAAATCTTACCTATAATCACTTCTACTGATACCAAATTAACCATTTTTCCCTCCCTCCACTACAATAGACGCAGAGGTAGGCAAAATCTCACAAAGACTCCCAAGCCCTTTTCGAGCTTAGGATTCCAAGGGTGGCACTTCGGGGAACGTCCCCTTATACAAAATAAAAAAGGCGCCTGCGGCAATCTCTTCCCGGCGCCTAACAAGGGACACTTCCTTTCAATTATTTTTTTGACGGGTTATTCTTTGTTAATTGTCCTTACTAAAGGTATCCCGTTATCTCCACTCGGAATATAGACTACTGTATGATTTTGACCATTGGCCATTGCGACTTGTGCCTTGATTGCTTCATGCTGTAGATATTGGGGAGTTAATGTTTTATTAATTATTGACTGTGCTTCAGCTATACCTTTAGCTTCAATAATGACTCTTTCAGCTTCTTGGCTTTGTTTAGTTAAAACAAATTTCATTTGTTCTGATTCTTGTTCAGCTTTTAACTTTTGCTCTATTGCTTGAGAAACTGTTGGAGGCAAAGTAACTGCTCTTAGTAAAACCTTCTCTAAAATTACACCTCTTTCAGTAAGCATTTTTTCTAAATCAATGAATATTTTATCGGTAATTTCATCACGGCTAGAAGTATAAAGTGCCTTTGCTTCATAATAAACCGTAGCTTCTCTAACAGCAGAGCGAAATTGAGGAGTTATAACCACATCATCATAATCCGCTCCCACTGTTTTATAGATTGTGCTTGCTTTATCGGGAGTCAATTTATAAAGAATTGAAATTTCCACTGCCATCGTTAAGCCTTCTTTAGAAGGAACCTGCATTAATTCTTTTTTTTCTTGTGTTTGTATATCCATAATAACTAACTTTGCGAAAGGATTTACTAATTGAAGCCCTGCCTGTCTTTGTTGCATTTCAACATTACCAAAAATATCAACCACTCCAACATTACCTGCTGGAACTACCCGGATTAAACTTGCGAATACTAAGAGAGCTGCTAAGACTATCGCCCCAATACTAAAGTTGCGGACTGTTCCAGAGTAATTGTAATTCTCCGATTTACTATAGAATTTTCCGCTTAAAGTCATCAAAATTAATCCGGCCGCAAACAATACTAAAGCAAAAATAAACATTTTACCTCCTTATTAAGAATGGTAAACGAATAAATCATCTACGATATATTCTACCACAAATTAAAAAATTGTAACGTCCCTTTTATTCTGCAAAGGGTG
>Ga0105164_10000794_pt1 | contig 20743 bp, 26 predicted proteins | sample VDWuncwatermetaG_FD_89674 | JGI IMG/M metagenome (GOLD analysis project Ga0105164, IMG submission 89674) | Wastewater microbial communities from Netherlands to study Microbial Dark Matter (Phase II) - VDW unchlorinated drinking water | ecosystem: Environmental > Aquatic > Freshwater > Drinking...
AAAATCAGAATGATTCTCTGAACTGAGATGCGATAGTCGCATCTCATAACAGAAAACAGGACAGCAAAGCCGTCCTCGTTTTCAGGTGGATATGGTGCTATCACTCACAAAACGGATTGTGCCGATTAACCCAAAACTTTATAAATAACCCAAATTCTTAAGAGAGAATTATGAAGATTCCGAAAACGATTAAGAGGTTTTGCAAGTTTTGTAAGAAGCATACTGAGCAGAAGGTCGCGCCCAATAAGAAACGAGCAGCAAGTTCTCTCAGTCATGGCTCAAAGTATCGCGCTCGCTTACGAGGAAGAGCACGGGGTATTGGCAACCTTGGTCGTTATTCAAAGCCGGCAGTAACCGGATTTAAACGTACCGGTGCAAAGAATACGAAGAAGACAGACCTTCGCTATACTTGTTCTGTTTGTAAAAAAACGACTTGCCAGCCCTATGGCTTGCGGGCGAAAAAAGTGGAGATGGTCTAAATGCCAAGTTTTTCCGAAACAAAAAGCAAATTTATCAAAGTTCGCTGTGCTAAGTGTAAGAATGAACAGATTATCTTTGGCAACGCGAGCAGCAACGTTCTCTGTTTAGTTTGTAATAAAGAAGTTGCTTATTCTACGGGTGGGAAATCGCGGATTTCTGCGCGAGTGTTAGAAGTTTTGGAATAGAGAACTTTTCAATAAATTTTTTTAAACTTTTTTCTCTCTTAATGTCCTACGTCTTCTCCTCTTCTATAATAAACGATTTCATACGTTCCTCTACATGAATTACACTGATAGTCAGCCCCTTCTGCGTTATGTGTTCTCAGCCGGTCTATTGTCGTTGAATTACAGCTCGGACAATATTGTCGAGGATCTCTCTCCACGACATCGTCGAGATAGAATGTTTTATGTTCTGGTTGCTTCTTCTGGTTTGGATCTCCTCCGATAAATTCGCCGATTGTTTTTGCCATACGTTTTTAGAATAGGGAGGGATATTTAAACATGATGGAAGAGTGATTATTAGAAGTTCTTCTTTGCCATTTCAGTCATATAATTAGCAGCGATGATGATTTTCTTTCTCCGCAGGAGATTTTGAAAAAAATCTCTCGCCATCTTTAATGTACTTCCGCTATAACTATCTTCATCAAAAATAACAATATCTTTCCCTGAAACCTGTTCTCGCAGCATTCTTTTTTCTTTTGAACTCAATTGCGGGGTACTGTCATTTGATTTCTCTAGAGAGCAACGTACTGGATAGAAATAGGATTTTTGGGAGTTAACTAGATCGCAATAGCGCAGATAGACATCTATTCCCGGCGCAACGCCTCCATGCGCCAAAGCAATAAAGAGGAGATCTTTCTGAGTTCTTGCGGCAATAGATTTTGCCGTTTCTTGAGAAAACATTGGTTTGTAGGTTTCCCAGGTAGCGAGATCTTCTTTTTGGCGTACTCTTACCTTTAAAAATGAATCATCTCTCTTTTCAATTTCTGTTTCTAATTGTGAGATTAAATGAGCTGTATTTCCACCAGCATAGGTTTGAAGAGCAATTTGAATTGCATCACTGAGGAGATATTCAACTTTACTTTGGCGTTTTATCTTGTAGTCAATAATTGCTCTGATGATGCGGGGAGGATGGAGTACTCGTTGCAGTTCTGTTTCTAATGTTTGCTGCGCCGGCTCTGTTTCTACTGCCTCACTGGTTTGAGAGAGAAGTTTATCAAACGTCTTATCATATCTTAAATAGTGTTCATCCAAAGAATTGAATTCTACTCTCCTGTTTACTAAATCATCAAATGGTGATCGATACGTCATATCTCCTCTTTTTCTCTGTTGATTTAAAAATATTTTTACTGAAAATGATCTTTTTTACTTTTTTCGGTTTCTCATCGACACGTTTTTAAATAAACCCCTACTTTAGTTAATTATGCTCTATCAACGTAAAGGAATACCGGAAGAGAATGAGATTGTTCTCTGTAAAGTCACCAAAATCTATCCCAACTCCGTTTTTGTCGATCTGTTAGAATATGCTAAACCAGGAATGGTTCATATTTCAGAAGTATCTCCGGGGCGTATTCGAACCTGCGCGATTTTGTCAGTGAAGGCAGACAGATTGTCTGTAAAGTTTTACGTATTGACCGAGAGAAAGGGCATATCGACCTGTCTTTGAGAAGGGTTAATTCTACTCAGCAGCATGAGAAGTTGGATGAGATCAAGCAAGAGTTAAAAGCGGAAAATCTGGTTAAAGCAATTGCCGCAAAGTTGAAGCAGCCGTTGGAGAAAATTTACAATGAGATTACGGCAAAAGTGTTTATTGAATATTCTTATCTTTATCTTTGTTTTAAAGCAGTGGTTAACAAAGAAGTTGATTTGTTGAAATTAGGTCTTGCTCCACCATTGGCAGAAGAGTTGAAGACAGCGATTCTGGAGAAGTTCCGTCCTCCAAAATTTATCATCAAAGGAGAAATAGTTCTTCATACCTATGCTTCTGATGGTGTAGAAAAAGTGAAGAGTGTTTTACATCAAGTAGAGTTGGTTTCACCGATGATACACCTGGCCTATCTGGGAGCAGGTCGGTTTCAATTGACGATTGAAGATATTGCGTACAAGCCAGCAGAGAAGAATTTAGCGGCGGTAGAACGGGTTCTCAATGAGTTTAATGATAAATTATCCACCGCTACATTTGAGCGAGAGAAAACAGCATAATGGTAGAAAAACTTCTTTTTTGTTCTGGTTGTAAAAAGTATACTCTTGAAGAGAAATGTCCTTCGTGTCAGGTGGAGACGCATATGCCTAAACCGCCAAAGTTTTCTTTGAATGATAAATATGGTTCTTATAGAAGAGAAGTAAAAAAGAAAAAATTAATTGAGAATGGTTTGTATTAATTCTACCACACGTTAATTCCCAATTCTTGTCCGCTGATGCTGATTCCTTGCATGATTCCATCCAAAGTTACGGCAGCATTGCTACTGTTACTTTCTTTTGAAGCAGAGAATGAACCTTGATAATTATACAGTTTTAATTCTTCCTGATCGAGGGCATAGGTTAGTTTTTTGGAAACACTGAGAGAACCACTCCCGGTAGAAAAACTGACATCTTTCAGAGCAATATCTTTTAGTTCAAAGGTGCGGTATTGTAATTTATTAAAAGAGATAGACAGTTCTTTAGTAGTTGAGAAAGCAACATCATTAACTTCAATACGGTGGGCGGTGCCTTGCAGACTAAATCCTTCATCGTCGAATATTACTTTTCCACTAAAGTCTTTAATTCCTAACTTCACTTCTTTCATGTTATTTAATTCTAATTTATCATCATTAACATTAATTGACGTACTGAGGTCGCTGAAATCAAGCGTTAGACTCTCAATTTTACTCTCTTGACTAACGGTAGGGATGTGGTCAAAAGTTAATTGTAGCGGAACTTCTTTTCCATTTTTTTTAATCTCTTCACCAAAGACTTGGTTTATTTTAGACCGTGTTTGTTCGGTGGCGGAAGGTGCTTCTTCGATGGCACCTTTAGTTTTATTGAGATCTCCGACGATAGCGCTAGTAAGACTAAAGCCCTTGGGATTGCTACTATTGAGAAGAAGGAGGAAAATAATTCCACCTACAACTAGTGTAACGAGAACAATATAAAATCGAACGTGGTTGCGTGAACCGCCACCACTACTTTGCATAGGATGCATTGTTGACACCTCTCTTTTGTTGTCTTGATGTTTCTGGGTTAATAAATCTTTCGGATGGGTTGACTATTGGTTTCAAGCGCAACCTTTTTAAAGAAAGAGCTCAATTCAAGATTATTCGAGAGGTGCATCGGTAATAGCTGCATTAAATTGTAGTTACGGCTTGTGCATACTGGAGAAAGTGCAGCTTTTTCTCTCTACGAAGATTAACCAAGAAGATGAGGTATAAACAACAATGGCACGCATGCATTCGAGAAGAAAAGGAAAGAGCGGAAGTAAGAAACCAGTAGCAAAAGTTCCAGCGTGGTCTCCGTTTAAAGATAAAGAAGTAGAGAAGTTAGTCGTTAAGTATGCTAAAGCAGGAAAGACGGCGAGTGAGATTGGAATGGTTCTTCGTGACGCCTATGGGATCACGAGTGTTAAAACGTTAACACAGAAAAAGGTGTTGGCAATTTTAAAAGAAAATGATCTTGTCAAAACGTTACCTGATGATTTATTGGCGTTAATTAAGAAATTGATTAGCATCAAAAAGCATATGGAGAAGAACAAGCATGACGAGACAGCCCATCGTGGTGTAATTCTGACAACGTCAAAGATTCGTCGTCTGACAAAGTATTATCAGCGAACAGGTAGGTTAGCTGCAGATTGGCAGCTTGATATGGATCGTTTGAAGATGTATCTTGAATAGATCGAGATTTTTTGTTTTTATTTTTTTTGAATTTCTAGAAATCTTTTAAATATCTATTTTTCTTTTGCTAAATCTTTATTAATCGTTTTTTGAATTATTACTTTATGTCGGAATATAAGAGTCTAGATCAACGATTAAAAGCGGAAGGTTGGGAAGTCGCGAGTTTTTACGGTTCTGAGTCTATCACTCGAGAAATGGTTGGTCTCTGTGGTGATTTAATGCACGACAAATATACTTATTTTTGTCTTGTTCCTGCGCATCTTGCTCGTGATGGAGAACAGTGGTTAATAGAAGACTCTGCTGGGCATATTCTCTATGTGAAGAGATCTGAGGAAGACAAAAATAAAATCGCAAAAGAGAGAGCTGTGACATTGATACAAGTTTTATGTTATTCTGTTGATGATGGAGAAAAACGTTTTTGCTTAATTGATTAATTTTAGATGTTTTTAGAATTTTCAGTTTAAAAAATAGAATTTAGACAGTAACCCGAAAAATAACACCAAAAGAAAAATAAAAAAATAAAAATTTAATTACAATCGTGTTTTGATCGTTTCAATATTGCAGGCGATTTCTTCGCCTTTCTTGGTTAATTCCAATAATTTCAAACGACCTTCTTTCTTAAAATTGATCAAATCTGCTTTCTGCATTTCCTGAAGAATTTTTACGACGTGACTGTAGGTGCAGTCAATTTGTTTTGCGAGAACTGATGCATATACATCACTACTGGCGTTCTTTAATTCAACTAACATCATTGCTGGTTTTTCACGAAAAAACACATCAAAGATAACTTTCTTTTTATTCTTGTTCATGGCGACACCCCTCAAAATATTCGACGTCCACCAACCCCTCTTATTAAGGACTTTACATAAACTGCTGTTTGTTGTGCAAAGTTCTAAAGAGAATTTGAAATCGTCGTAATTTTGGCGTAGACAACTATCCATTCACCAAAATTACTATTTTTCAAACTTCTCTACTGATGGCGTTAAATATCTATATTTAAACATTTACCCAATGTGATCTTTATATTGTAATAGCTATTTAATAAAGGTTTCGTAATCTCTCTTTCTTTGACTATAACTCTTCCAGTTTGTGTGATGATTTCTCTAAAACGTTTTAAATACTTCCTCTTTTCTCGACTTTATATGTCACCATTCTCTCTTCCAACGTATTTTCCTCATCCCGTTGTCCGGCAAGGGCAGGAGGACTTTATTCGCGATCTCGATACCACGTTTACGCAGAAGAAAATTCTCCTCGCTCACGCTCCTACTGGTTTGGGAAAAACTGCTTGTGCTCTGGCTATTGCGGTCGAACATGCCCTCAAGAATCAGAAAGTGGTTTTATTTCTGACGAATAGACATACCCAGCATCGCATTGCGATTGAGACAATTGCGTTAATGCGCAAGCGGACCGATCAGAAGATCATTGCTGCAGATTTGATAGGCAAGCGCTGGATGTGTAGCCAGGATGTTGCGGGTCTATTCGGTAATGAGTTTAATGAATTCTGTAAAGCGGTTGTGGAAAAAGGTGAATGTGAATTTTACAATACAGTTCGTGATAAGAAGAGTCTTTCTGTGGCCGGAAAAGCAGTGCTTGCTAATTTAAAACAACAACCGCCATTACATACTGAAGAATTATGTTCTTTGGCGAAAGAGAAGACGATGTGTGGTTATGAATTGGCAATTGCCTTAGCCAAAGATGCACAGATCATTGTCAGTGATTATTATTATCTTTTTAATTCTCGTGTCCAGGCCTCTTTTTTCTCTAAGATTGAGAAAGAATTGAGTGATGTGATCGTGATTGTTGATGAAGGACACAATCTCCCTTCACGAATCATGGAGATGCTTAGCACCACATTGTCTAATATAATGTTGCGTAATGCCATTCTTGAGGCAAAGAAATATGGCTATGGTGGCGTTATTAATTGGCTTCAAGAAATGATGCGTGTGTTGATGGAGTTCGCCGACTTTAGTGCTTCTTCTTTCTCTTCCGTTAATTCTTATTCCGCTCAAGATCGCGAGAAGAAAGTGGAAAAAGAAACATTTATTTCTGCGATTAAAAAAATTATTGATTATGATCATTTGATTGATGAATTAGAAACGGCGGCAGATGAAGTCCGCAAGAAACAGCGTAAGAGTTATCTTGGTGGAATCGCTGCTTTTCTGGAAGCGTGGAGAGGCACTGATGATGGTTTTGTGAGAATTATTCAAGGGAAACAGGGAAAACAAGGAGCAATGATTCTATTGCAATATCTCTGTTTGGATCCGGCGCTCATTACCCGCGATATTTTTTCCAGCGTTCATGCGGGGGTGGTGATGAGTGGTACACTTAAACCTCTCGCGATGTACAAAGATCTCTTCGGATTAACAAATGTGGTTGAAAGAGAATACGGATCGCCTTTTCCTCTGGAAAATAAACTGACAATTATTGTGCCAGAGACATCTACTAAATTTACAGTTCGGGGTGAAACGATGTTCCAGCAGATCGCGTTGAAATGTAGTGAACTTGCGGAATCAATTCCGGGCAATGTTGCTTTTTTCTTCCCCTCCTATCATCTAAGAGACCAGATTGCTCCATTCCTAAAGACTTCAAAAAAGTTATTCTGGGAAAAGAGTGAAATGACCAAAGAAGAAAAAGAGCAACTTCTCGCTCAATTTCATGCCGAAAGACTAAGTGGGGGAATTTTGTTGGGGGTTACGGGTGCTAATTTTGCGGAGGGGGTTGATTTTCCAGGTGATTTGTTGAATGGGGTGGTGATTGTAGGTTTACCTCTAGCTAAACCAGATTTAATTACGCGAGAAATTATTGCCTATTATGAGAAGAAATTTGGGAGAGGTTGGGATTATGGTTATACTTATCCGGCGATGAATAAGTGTTTTCAATCGGCAGGACGCTGTATTCGTTCGGAGACGGATCGTGGAGCTGTTATTTTTTTGGACGAGCGCTTCGCCTGGCAAAACTATTTTTGTTGTTTTCCGCGGGAAGGGGTGATTGTCTCCCGAAAGTATGATTCATTGTTAAAAGAGTTCTTTAGGGTGAAATAGTCCATTTTTGGGGTGCTTCCGGTTCTTTGTTGGTTTTTGCATACCAGTATGGGAAAAGGTAATATTTATATACCTCTAAGTTTTGTCTATTTTCAGAGAAAGTTTTCATAGTGATGGTGGGGCTCCTGAGATTTATACCACCAGAGAAGGAATTAAAACGTCTTCTCTGTGCATAAATGCTGATGCATTTCTGTACCCTCATCCCCTCTTTGGGGCCCCATTTTATTTCTTATAGGAGTTTATAAAATTGTACAAATTCTTTTTCTGTTATCTGTAACCCGGCTTCTTGGAAGAAATTCGCCAAAGTATTCCCATCTTTACACAGGTCTTCTGTCTTCTTGAAATCAAGAATACGCCGGAGAGTGAAGTTACAGAGAAAACCGGGATGGAGTGCAAGAACAACTTCTTTCTCTGATTTTGTGTTTAGGATCAAACATTTATCTAATTTGAACACAATATTTTCTTTGATTAATTTGTTTTCTTTTTCAATGAAATTTAATGCTGTCAAATGGTTTTTCACGAGTGAAGTTAAGAATTCTTTTTTACTATTATGATTAGTATCTTTTGTGGAATATTCAATGAGTTGGTGGTGCTCTACTTTTCCTAGATATTGTTTTACTCTCTGGCGCGGTCCTTTTTCTGTACTGATACTTTCCACAAAGTAGGCATATTCGTGCTGTTGAATTTTCTTAATGCGAATGTAAGACACAACAAAGTGATTCCGTGGAGTTATTTAAGTCTTACTCATGGACTCACAAAGATATATGTTTCATATGTGGATGATGTGATAAATATATATGGTCTTGGAGATATATCCCTTTTTTGAGGTTGATCTAGATGCTGGCACCGTATCATCGTTGCGTGGAATGTGACAATGTTATTGACCATCCAATCTGTTCTGATTGTCTTTCAGAGAATATTAAAGCGATGGTATCTGAATATGACTCTGTTCTGGCTGAAGAGATCACGAGTGTTCCAATTTATGGGAGTAGCATTTGTCTTTTTTGTGGCAAAAATATGGGTCTTTGTCCTCATTGCTTTAGTAGAGATGTCTATTTATTTTTAGAGAAAGAAAATAAACTTATCGCTCAAGAATTTCTAAAACGCTTTGATTTTGAGTTACGGAAAGAGTTTCATTGAAAAGATCTTTGTAAAAAAGAATCTTAAATAATCTCCTAACAATCAATTCCTGCATCTTTCAATTGTTGTGCGGTTAAACATTGAGTTAAGGCAGCACAATAAGGTGTAACATCTGTTGTTTCGTCAAGAGTAAATCCTTTTTTGATGATCTTAGATGGGACAACATACATCAATTTCTTGCTGTGAACTGTTTTAATATTGGCACAAGAGAGGTCGTTACTCACCAAATCAAATGCTTCCCAGCTCTTGAATTTGACGGCAAAGCCATAATTATCAGAATTGTCACAATTTGCTGTTGTTTCTTGGATTTTACTCCCACTCTTGCTCTTGATAATGCGATAGGATGCTGTATTATTACCTTCCTCTACTTCGACACAGAGATCAAATACTTTTACCTTACTGTAAAATGGATTGGTTTCGAGATTTTTCTCGAGATCTGTTTTCATCCCCGTGCTTAACTCTGCGGAATTTTTAAAGAAGATAGCGTGTCCGGTTGTTACACCTTTGAGAACCAAGATAATACCAATGACAAAGAAGAGGGCAAAGCCGGCTAAAAAGATTACTTTTTTGGAATCCATACCACTAGGACTAACTCCCGATAGTCCTGCTGTTACGGGGCCATTTGGAGAACTTTTCTTCATCGCTTCACGGTATGCTTCTTTTATATCATCGTCACTCCAACCCGCTTTTGATAGAACCGGCTGAACTTGAGCAAAGCGTTTGCCTTGCTGCGCCTGTTTAAGAACATACTGTACTAGGCGCGGATCAGCTTTTTTTGTTTTGAGGTAGAATTGTAATCCCAATAGTATTCCCGCACTAATTAAAATTAAACCGACAATTGTGACAATTAACTTAAATGTTTGAATACTAGCGACATCGCTTTCCACTGTTTTAAGATCTTTTTGTGCTGAGCCGACATCTGTTTGTAAGCCGGCTAAGCCCGTAGCTACGGTGGTGACATCTTTTTGCAAGGCTTCTTTGGTTTGAGCTTGTTCGCTGAATTGTGCAGATAAGGAGTTGATAGAAGTGGTTAATTCAGTTAACTGCTGTTGAACAAGAACAAGACTGCTTTCGAGGGCGGCAACTCTCTCATCGACAGTTCCGGATTGAGTTTGAATAAGGTCAATACTCTCTTTTAGATTTTGTAAAGCACTTTTATTGGCGCTGGAATTTTGCAGCTCAGCCACTGTTTTTTGAACTTCTTGTAAGCTTAATTCTGTTGCGGTTGTAAGAAGACAAGTTTGTGTTTCTGTTGAACAGCTACATTCGCCAGCTTGACATTTACTCCCAATATCCGGGTCGCTACTACAATCATTATCGTTAGTACAAGGAATATTTGTGTCCTCTACACTCAGAACAATTGTTGCAAGTACGATAATGCATACCAAGCTTGTTAGTAACAGAATATTCTTTCGTTTCATCGTATCACTCTTTAGGGTATAGAGGTTCTTTTTTAGTTTATATACTTTTGCTTTTCTCTTGCGGAAAATTTATATAGGTTGCTCTGCCTGTTTTTGACTATGCTTGATATTAATTTTGTTCGTGAACATCCTGAAATAGTTCGAGTATCAGAAAAGAGACGCGGCCATGATCTCAAAATAGTAGATGAAGTTCTGCAGCTCGATGAACAATGGAAAAAATCGCTGAAAGAAATGGAAGCATTGAAGCACAAGCGTAATGTTGTTTCAGAGGAAATCAATCAGGCTAAAAAGGCAAAACAAGAGAAAGTTGCCGTTGCAAAGATTAAGCAAATGCGTGATGTTGCGGAAGAGATTAAGAAACAAGAGGATGTTGTAACAACTTTAGTTTTAAAACGGAATGAAACATTAAAGAAAATTGGCAATGTCCTTCATCCCTCTGTTCCCATTGGGAAAGACGATTCAGAAAATAAAGAAATTAAGAAAGTGGGCGCTATTCCTAAGTTTACGTTTCCGATCAAAGATCATTTAGAATTAGGAATGGACTTAGATTTGCTCGATATTGAAACTGCCGCCAAGAATTCTGGAGCGCGTTTTTATTACCTCAAGAATGAAGCAGTATTATTAAGCCAAGCCCTGCAGCGCTTTGCGATCGATCGCTTGTTGAAGAAGGGGTACACTCTGATTCAAACCCCATTTATGCTTAATCGTGCTGCTCTCGAGGGGGGGGTTAATTTGTCGGAGTTTGAACAGACGATTTACAAGATTGAAGGCGAGGATTTGTACTTGATCGCAACGTCTGAGCATCCGTTGGTTGCGCTGAAGAAAGATCAAGTTATTGATGAGACAGAATTACCGCTCAAAATCTGCGGCGTGAGTGCCTGCTTCCGCAAAGAATTGGGAGCACATGGGCGTGATGATAAAGGTATTTTTCGCGTGCATCAATTCAATAAAGTAGAACAGATTGTTTATTGCAAACCAGAAGATTCGTCTAAGTTCTTTGAAGAGATGCAGCTTAACGCTGAAGAGTTGTTTAAAGAATTGGGAATTCCGTTTAGGGTGGTGCAAATCTGTACGGGTGATATCGGCAACAAGCAAGCGTTACAGTACGATATTGAAGCGTGGATGCCAGGACAGAACGAGAAGAAAGGAAATTATCGTGAAGTGACGTCGTGCAGTAATTGTACGGATTATCAATCTGTAACATTGAATACCAAAATGGTGCGTAAAGATGGAACTAAAGAGTATGTGCATATATTGAACAATACGGCGTTGACCGATACACGTCCGATTATTGCGATTCTCGAGAACTTTCAAACCAAAGATGGTTCGATTGAAATTCCGCGGGCGTTATGGCCGTATATGGGTGGGTTGAAAGAGATTAGAAGGAAGAAGTGAAGACTTCACTCTTTCCAATCAATGCAATATAATTGCCCTTTCTGCAAAATACAGACTTTCTTACAGCCGTTGATGGGTGGAAACTGTTTGGCAAGAAGTTCCATGATCGTGTTCCAGCTGCTGACAACGCTCGTCAAGAGGTCTACTTTAATTTCTTTGTTGCGTGATGCGCGTAGTTGGTCGTAGAGAACTTCCATCTGCGCAGTCATGCGATCGAGATGGCGCTGAAATAGTTCTTGGCGTGCCTGTAGTTTGCTTTCATTGTTTTGATATCGTTTAAGATCGTACCAATAATTTCCCGACTTAGCCGTCTCTTCTCTTATTTTTTGGAGGTCCATTGATAACAATTTTGCAACAGTCTGCGCTCGGGGGGTTAGTTTATTGTCAAATTCTAATTTTTCTAAAATCGGAATGACTTTCCAGGCAGTTAAGGGAGACATTAGGAGGGTGAGATAATCCTTATTCAAATAGATTTATCTCGTGGAGTAACTATGTTTTTTGAAAAGAAAATGTATTTAAAGTAAACTAATTTTACCCTCTTTTCAATGAAATTTCCTCTTTTCAATCTCTCCGGAACGCCACGAGAAATCGGTCTAGCTCACGGTATACTAGCTAAAGAGAGAATTCATCAAGCATTGGCGTTCTACAAACGAATTCTTAAAAAAGATGATCAAACTCTTCTCCTGTTGGCGGCGCAGTTCAAGAAAAAAATCGAACGTGCTTTTCCTCAATATGCTGAAGAAATTGAAGCGATTGGCGAAGGTGCAGAACTTGATCCGCTGTGGATTTATGCTCTTAATGCTCGAACTGAAATTCTGTCATTTGGTACACAAGAATGTACGGTTGCTTTTTTCAAAAAGTCGGCGTTGTTAGGTGAGAATTGGGATTGGGCTCGAGATTTAGAAGATCTGGCAATTATTCTTAGGATCAAACGTCAAGACGGCCATACTATCCTGATGATGACTGAACCGGGGATTATTGGTAAAGTTGGACTAAATTCCGCGGGATTAGGTGTGGCGCTGAATCTGTTAGAATGTCCGGGGAAATTAGATGGTGTTCCGATTCACGTGATGTTGCGGGCGATTCTTGATTGTTCGTCGCTAGCGGAAGCGCAATCTATTGTTGTCAAAAATGCTTTGGGAAAGGCAAGTAATATCTTGATTGGCGATGCCTCTGGTCAGAGTCTTGATGTTGAATTTGCGGGGAAAGAGTTGTTTATGCTCTCACCGCAAGAAGCTGTTTTTGTGCACACTAATCATTATCTCAGTATCGATCTTCCCAAGAAAGAGAATTTGGCAAGTTCACGGGCGCGCTATGCTCGAGGTGTGGAGATCGCTGAGAAGATTAAAAAAGGATCGATTGACGAGATGAAGAACTTATTACTCGATCGTGGGAATCGCGAATTGCCAATCTGCCGTCCGTATGAGACATCGAGATATATTTCTTCGGTGGGGACGATTTGTTCGATGGTGATGGATCTTCCTCGACGTGAGATGCATATTACGAAAGGCAGTCCATTGAAGAATGGGTTTGAAGTGGTGAGAGTGTAATCAAGATGCCCAATGTGATAATTATTCATGGTTCTTATGGATCTCCATCAGAAAATTGGATTCCTTGGTTAAAATGGGAGTTAGAGAAGTTAGGATGCAGGGTTTTTGTTCCTCGTTTTCCAACCCCGAAGAATCAATCCATTCAAAATTGGTTAACAATCTTTAATAAATACGAACAGTACTTAGACAGAAAATCAATAGTTATTGGCCATAGTATCGGAGTTGCATTTTTACTTAACATTCTTGAAAAAAGAAACAAACCCATCAAAGCGGCGTTTTTTGTTTCAGGATTTACTGGTTTGTTAAATAATCCTGCGTTTGATAAACTTAACAGCAGTTTTGTAGATAAGAATTTCAATTGGCAGATGATTAAAAAGAATTGCTCTCACTTTTTTGTTTTTCATTCAAATAATGATCCTTATGTTCCCTTAAAGAAAGCCACAGATTTAGCTCAGAATTTGGGCGTAAATATTATTCTTGTTCAAGATGCAGGTCATTTCAACGAAAAAGCAGGATTTACTAAATTCGACTTACTGCTTCAAAACATTAAGAGAGAATTAAACTGATGTTGGTCACTAACTTACAATCTAACCACTCTCCTTCCCAAATAATTATAAATCATTAGTTTTAATCTCTTCTTATGTCATTATTTAAAGATATGCTCAAAGGTGGAGAATCTGTGTTTCGTGATACCGTTTTTCTCAACTATGATTTTCAACCGAAGATTCTCTTTGCCCGAGAGAATGAGCAGCAGCGTTTTGCGGTTGTTATTCGTCCGCTGTTAGAAGGGCACACGGGCCGTAATTTATTTGTTCACGGTGCTCCGGGGATTGGTAAGACGACGGCGTGCAAGCATGTACTGCGTGAATTAGAAGAAACATCGACAGATGTCGTTCCGCTTTATGTCAATTGTTGGAAAGAAAATACAACATACAAAATATTCTACAAGATTTGTGAGGATCTTGGTTACAAGTTTATTCAGAGTAAGAAGACAAATGAATTATTTGGATTAATCACCGCAAAACTGAATAAAGGAAGCGCTGTTTTTGTCTTTGACGAGATCGATAAACTGGAAGATACGGACTTCTTATACAGTATCCTTGAGGACATCTATCGCAAATCAATTATTATGATTACGAATTATCGCGATAGTTATGGCGAGCTTGACGAACGCATTCGTAGTCGTCTCGGTCCAGAATTTTTGTTTTTTAGGTCCTATAATGAAGTGGAAATCGCTGCCATTCTTAAGCAACGAAGAGAATATGCCTTCCTCCCTGGATGTTGGGATGAAGAAGCATTCAAAGAAATTATTGAAAAATGTACAGAAGTGAAAGATGTACGGATTGGTTTGTATTTGATGCGCGAGGCAGGTAATCTTGCTGAAGAGAAAAGTTCTCGTCACATTACCAATGAACACGTTGCCGGGGCGATTATGAAAGCAGAAGATTTCCACATCAAACCAAAAGAAGGATTAGATGAGGATTTGCAAGTGGTTCTTGATTTGATTCGTGATCATAGTGGGAAGAAGATTGGCGATATTTTTGGTGCGTATTCTGAAATGGGTGGGGAATTAAGTTACAAGAGTTTCCAGCGGCGGATTTTAAAATTAGAGGAGGGTAAATTTATTTCGACAGAGAAGCAGTCGGGGAAAGAGGGGAATACAACAATTATCTTTCATATTCCCAATCGCAAATTGACGGAGTTTTGAGGAGAAAGTTTTAAAATAGGGGTGATTATGTTATGATCGTGATCAGAGAAATCAGTGATCGAAACATCTTGGACCAATTTTGTGAAGAGTTCTGTGCTATCGTTGAAAGGCACTGTCAGTACATTATCGTCTCTGGTTTTCTGGCTATTGCCTCCGGAAGGACTCGCGGGACTGAAGATATTGATATGATTATCGAGAGGATTAATTTAGAACAATGGAAGATAATCTTTAACGAACTGGATAAAAGAGGATTTATTTGTATGCAAACAAGTAGTTTTGAAGAGGCGTATGACTATCTGAAAGATAATACTTCCATTCGTTTTACCAGAAAAGATAAACCTCTTCCCGAGATGGAGATAAAATTTGCTAAAGATATACTGGATAAGTATCAATTAGATAATAGATTAAAGATAAAGTTAACCGGATTAGATGTTTGGTTTAGTAGTGTTAATGTTAATATCGCTTTTAAAGAGGAATTATTAAAAAGCCAGAAAGATTTAGAAGATGCACGACATTTAAGAATTGTTTTTAACGAAGATCTGAATGAAGAAGAAATTAAAAAGATCAAACTAATGATTAAGAGGTTTCGCTTATGAATTCCAGACAAAGCCATATTAACCAGATTGAGCGATGGGCAAATTTCGTACGAAATAATCCTACTACCTGGAAAAAAGCGCATACGCAGTTCATTAATGCGTTGTTTCAAAAAAACGAAGAAGTGATTCAAAGAATTTTAAAAACACCTCACGGAAAAGAAAAAATAATTGAATTATATAATATTAAAAATATTGAAGGGTATTCTTGGTTAAAATAAATATGGAAAATCTTAATAAATTACGAAAATTGTACCAATTGAAGACTGTTGAGAGAGCGTGTTCTGTTTCTGGCCGTAAAGAGAGTACGGCAGAACATAGTTGGAGTTGTTTGATTCTCGCCGATTATTTTTTGAGCAGTATGAAAAAGCCGAAGCTTGATCGACTGAAAGTTTATGAGCTCTTACTGTATCATGATGTTGTCGAGATTGAAGCGGGTGATGTTAACATCACCAATGAAAAATTGCAGAAGAACAAAGAGAAACGGGAGCAAGAAGCAATGGATGTTCTCAAAGAGAATATTCCCCCTGTTTTGAAAGATAAATTTGTCGCCATGTTTACGGAATTTGAAGAAAAGAAAACAATTGAGGCACGCTTTGCCAAAGCGATTGATGCGTTAGATGCTGAGATTCACGAGCTTGATTATCCTGCTGATTGGAAAGGCTGGACGGAAGAATTCCTGCGACGAAAAAAGCAGCCGTTGTTTGATGATTTTCCAGAATTGCGCGCGACGTTTGAGAAGACAATAGAATTCTGTCGCAAGAATGGCTATTTTGATCAGTAGTTCTCTGCTTTTTTTCTCGGCAACCCAATGTCAACAACAACAGTTTTCTCTTTTACACTCTCTAATCCTGGTTTGTGATCGTGATAGGTTATAATTAAATCGGCCTGACATACTTTCTCTTCACTAGTCCCGGTATCCGCATGTAACCCCGAAGGAACGTCTACGGCAACTTTATGTCCCGCTAGAGAATTGAAGTGGTCAATCGCCAGAGATATCTTCTCGCGTAGTTTTCCTTTGATGCCTGTTCCGAGTAAGGCATCGATTAAAACTAGTTCGGCATTTTTCTGAAAACGGAATTTTTGTAAGTCTTCTTCTTTTTCAATCTGAATGATCGTGACATGCTTATTGGCTTTAAGATAGTTTTGGCGCGCCTCTTCACTCATTTTTTCTTTCGAACCAAAGAACAAGACAATGACGGGAAATTCTTCAGCAAAATGACGTGCCGCAACTAAGCCGTCCCCACCATTATTTCCCTGTCCGGCAAAGATGATGATGTGTTTATTGGTTAAATCGACTTTCTTTTTAACTGTACGAAAGATCTGTTTTCCGGCATTTTCCATTAGTTGGAGTGAAGTAATACCTTGTTCTAAAGCGAGAAATTCTAACTCCTTCATTTCTTCTATTGTAATCATAGATGGAAGGACAAAAAAAAGATTTATAAAAGTTATTGTCTTGGAGAAGTTAAAAGAAGTGAACGGCAACCGCGACAACCAATCCAATCAACGAACCAACAAATACTTCTTTTGGACTGTGACCTAAAGAATAATGAAATTTTGATTTGAGATGATGCATGCGGAAGAGCTTTTGGATGGCTTTCCCTTCCATCCCGACAGAACGTCGTACTCCGAAGGCATCACGGATGACGATAAGGGCAAGAACGAGACTGATGGCAAAGGTGGTGGTTACTCCTTCTTCGAGATAGATGATTGTGGCTAAGGCAACGACAAACGCCGAGTGCGATGAAGGCATGCCTCCGGTGACGACAAGATCGTGCCAGGTTAACGTTTTATGCTTGAACCAGAGGTTGATTAGTTTGACTAATTGTGCGCCAAAACCAGCTAAGAGAATGGTGAAGATGACTTTATTCATTATTTTTAGAATTATTTTTAGGTTTATAATTGTTCTGGGTTTCGGTTGTTACTTTTTGGGAGTAAAGTTTTTAAAGAACTGCTTGTTTTGAGAGTAGATGAAGCTTAGCGACTTAGAGAAAACATTGCGTCAAGAGTATGATTCTAAACGAATCTCTCCGGCAGTGAGAGGAATAGTTTTGGAATACTTACGTGGCCACCCTTCTGTTCGCGAGGAAGACTTAGTATCCGTAAAAGTGTTTACTAAAGTTGCCGCAAATGCCTTTCTTGATGATCATACTGACTTTAATCTCTCACTTGTTGATCGTCTTCTAACATATCATGATGAAGGTATTGTGGCTGGAAGAGAAAAGTATCAACAGACGCAGGCAGGAAAATTTCATAGCCTTTACATTCATCTCGCTAGTCATGCAGTTGAACTCATTGATGAATTGATGTTTTCTGACAAGGAGATGTCCAAAGAGCATAAAGTAAGATTATTGCGACGAGGCTTAGACTTAGTAGAACTCGTTCAAACTGAGGCAGATAAGGATGACTCTGACCACCTTCTTTGTACGAAAAGAGAAGGTGTGCGTCTTGCGTTCCATCTTTATACTGAAACGGGTGATTTACGTTATGCGGAACAAGGATATCAGGCGATGGAGGACATTTGTTCATCTAACGCCTGTGACCCGACGGGCTATTCAGTTGTGCTAAATCACCGTAGTATTTTTGCTAGTAAAGTCCGTGCACAACTGTGTAAAGATTCGAGAGCAAAGCGAAGTGATGTTGTTCTCTGGGCGACTCGCGCCTATGAGGCTGCTGATGACGATCTTCCTTTCCCTGCAGTCGACAGAGGGCATCATCTGTATCATCGCGCTTCTGCAGCTGAAGATCTTTACCGAATGACTCAAAATAATACCTGGAAGAAGCGAGCCCTTCGTGCTTATGGTCGATTCTTAGAGTACCGTCAAGAACATTTAGAAGAACAATCTCCTCCCTATCTTGAATCCCATGCGCAGTCTTTTGTCAGGAGTGAATCTCGAAAATAGGTTTCCACAACAATATTCTTTAAATATTCTCTTTGTTCATCGTTTTCCATGTCCATTATTCTCCTTTCTGAAGATGTCATCAACAAAATTGCTGCCGGTGAAGTGATCGAAAGACCCGCTTCTGTAGTCAAGGAACTGCTCGAAAATTCTCTGGATGCCAAAGCGACGAAGATTATGATTGAAATTGAAGATTGTGGCAAAGAACTAATCAGTATTACGGATAATGGTGAAGGAATGTCGGAGGAAGATGCGACTAAATCAATCTTACGTCATGCCACGAGTAAAATTAAATCTGCCGATGATTTGTTCTCCATTAATACGCTCGGTTTTCGCGGTGAAGCGTTAGCCAGTATTGCGGCTGTTTCCAAATTCTCTTTAACGACGAAAAAGAAGGAAGTCATGGCAGGGTTCAATCTCATTGTAGAGGGCGGTTCTGTTCTCAGCACAGGGATTGCTCCTGCTGAACAAGGCACAACGATTGAAGTGCGTGATCTATTTTACAATACGCCGGCGCGCAAGAAATTTCTCAAGACTGACGCTGTGGAGTTGCATCATATTATTGATGTGGTGACGCAGTATGCGTTAGTTAATCATCCTGTTTCATTTAGATTAGTTCATAATGGTCATGAGTTGCTGCATTCTCCGGCGGCACAAGATCAACGCAGTAATCTTGCTTCATTGTATGGCGTTGATACGGCGAAAGAACTGCTCGAACTGTCGTCTGAAAAAGAGGGTATTTCACTGCATGGCTTTATCTCTAAACCGTATCATGCGCGTAATGATAAACATCAACAAGCGTTGTTTGTTAATAGACGGTGGATTAAGAATCACGATTTGATTAATGCGGTTTATGAGGGCTATCATTCAATGTTATTCGTCAACCGCCATCCCATTTTTGTTCTTCACGTCGAACTAGATCCGACGAAGATTGATGTTAATGTTCATCCCAATAAATCTGAAATACGCATCGAACAAAAAGATTTGGTCTGTGAATTGATTACTCTGGCTGTTCAAGAATGTCTGCGGCAGCATCAATTGTTGCCCACGGTTGATGTACGGATGGAAGAGCAGGAAACAATTCCGTTTTCTCTTTCTGAGAAAAAACAAAAAAATAATTTTCTGTATTCATTCGAACCTTCGACGCAGACCGTACTTTCTGTGAAAGAGGCAGATACTGTCTCATATGCAGGTGGAGAGATTAATTCTGTTGGTAATGATGTTAGTAATTTTTCTTCTGTAGTATCTTCGTCCTCTTCCTCAGTTGCAGTTCCTTCATCGCAAGTTTCATCATCAACCTCGACGTTCCCAGAATTACGTCTTCTTGGTCAAGTTCACAAGACTTTTTTCATAGCAGAAACACCCGGCGGTCTTTTTTTTATTGATCAGCATGCGGTCCATGAACGGGTGATGTATGAACAGTTAATGAAACAATTGAATAATGGAAATATTGACGTTCAAGAATTATTAACGGGAGAGGTTCTGAATTTCACGGCAGCAGAGGGAGTGTTGTGTCAGCAATTTCAATCGCCCCTTCAAGAGATGGGATTTCTGGTAGAGAGTTTCGGCAAAAATTCATTCTTGTTGAAGACAGTACCGGCAGTTTTCGGGAGACAGCAGGCAAAAAGCTTGTTTATGGAGATCTTACATACAATGGGTGAGAACAAGAATCAGGTTCATCAGCTGCGGGAAGTGATTATTACGCGCATGGCCTGCCGCGCGGCGGTGATGGCCGGGGAGGAGTTACCTGTTGCGAGGATGGATAAAATACTATCTGAATTAAGACAAACGAAGTTCCCTTATACCTGTCCGCATGGACGACCGACATTGCTGAAGACGACGGCGGAAGAGTTGGAGAAGAAGTTTAGAAGGAAATGATTTGGTTCTTATTCTAAAGTAGTAAATTACCACAACGTTTATATGGTGTGATCATTTTCTTGATGAGATTGGAGGATAATTCAAATGGTAAATCAAAGTAAAATTAATGATCATAAATATTGGGATAAATTGAAAAAAGCCGGTGCTGTTGGAACGATGGATAGCGCTGCGGAAAGACATCCTGAATTAGCAGGTTGGTATAACAGTTTGAAAGCTTTCCAATCCTTGTCTGGTACGTATCGCGGTTTTATACCAACAGATGAATCTCCTACTCGTTTTGGCGAATTGGAGATTGTTATTGACAAGGGGAATATGGCTGTTAGAGCGGCGACAGGTCTTCGCGTCAGTAAAACAAGAATACCTCTTGGTCATTTTAATCTATTAACGGATGATGATCTAACTACTGCATATGGACTGACCATGAAAAGTTCTTATCCTAATTTGGTTGGATTCCGGCTTCCGAGCGGGATGGACTTTCTATTCAACTTAAAACCCTTTACTGAAATTATAGATGGCCGTGAGGCATATAGTTTTGGATTGCTGGTTAGGGGAGATGAAATGGCAGATTATCTTGGTGAGACTATTCTATTCAATCCAGCACAAGTTGCAGCAGGAGTTTATGACACTGTAGTTAGGGTTGTGGAAGAAGAGTTTGGTCGAAAATCGTTTCCCACTTTATCTGCGGGTGGTAAACTCCCTCAGTAAATCTTCTCAATTCTTTTTTCTTTTCTTTATCATTATCCAGAAGCAACAAATCCTCCCGAACCATTTA
>Ga0105164_10000795_pt1 | contig 20735 bp, 16 predicted proteins | sample VDWuncwatermetaG_FD_89674 | JGI IMG/M metagenome (GOLD analysis project Ga0105164, IMG submission 89674) | Wastewater microbial communities from Netherlands to study Microbial Dark Matter (Phase II) - VDW unchlorinated drinking water | ecosystem: Environmental > Aquatic > Freshwater > Drinking...
AGGGGGCAGAGGTAGATGTGCGGGATCGCCGGCATCGTCCATTGGGATGAAGCCCCGGTTGCCCCCGCGGACCTCACCGCGATGGCCTCCTTGTTGAAGCACCGAGGACCGGACGAGCAGAACACCCAGACCCCTTCGGCCGGGGTGGGCCTGGCCCATTGCCGCCTCAAGGTGATCGATCTTTCCGCCGTGGCCCGGCAACCGATGTCCGATGAATCCGGGCAAATCCGGCTCCTGTTCAACGGGGAAATCTACAACTTCAAGGAGCTGAAGCAGGAATTGATCTCGGCCGGCCGCACGTTCCGGAGCCAATCGGACACGGAGGTGATCCTGCGGGCTTATGAACACTGGGGAAAAGAAGCGATCCGCCGGCTGGATGGGATGTTCGCTCTGGCAATCTGGGACGGGGCCGCCCGGAAACTCCTGCTGGCCAGGGACCGGACCGGAAAGAAACCTCTTTATTATTGGAGCAACGGCCGGTGCGCCGTCTTCGGCTCCGAGATCAAGGCCCTTTTGGCGCACGAACATCTCCCCTGCAGGGTGAACGAGGAGCTCCTTCCTTATCTGCTGATGTTCGGGTCCTCTCCCGTAGATCAGACCTTTTACCGGCAGATCCGCCAGGTCCCTCCGGCCGCCTGGATGGAACTCAGCGGCCCGGAGCCCGAACCCCGTCCGGAGGTTTACTGGCAGCTGCCCCGGGAGAGCGCCTCCGGCCGGTGGACAGTTCAGAAAGCGCAGGAAGAGCTGCGGGAGCTTCTGACGGCCGCGGTCAAGAAAAGACTCATAAGCGACGTTCCCCTGGGGGCCTTCCTGAGCGGGGGGATCGATTCCACCATCGTGGTGGGGCTCATGTCGGAGCAGCTGAAGGCAGACCCGGTCCGGACCTTCAGCGTCGGTTTCGAGGGAGACGAGCGCTTCAACGAGACCGCGTTCGCCCAGGCGGCCGCGGACCGCTTCAAGACGCGCCACACCGCCTTCACTATCGGGCCGCAACCCTTCGACCTGATTGAGAAGCTGGTCCAGCACCACGACCAGCCGTTCGGGGATTCCTCGGCGCTGCCCACCTATCTCCTCTCCCAGCGGACCCGCTCCCACGTCACCGTGGCCTTGAGCGGGGACGGCGGCGATGAGCTCTTTGCCGGATACGACCGCTTCCGGGCGGCGCTCTTGGCGGAACAGGGCCCTCGGTGGGCTTGGAGGGCCGCTTCCCATTTGGCCGGACCGGTGTCCCGCCTCAACGGGTTGCATGTGCGATCCTTCCCGTACCGGTTGGCCCGCTTTCTTGATGCGGCCGACCGGCCGCTGGTGGAACGTTATTTGTCCTGGCGCATGATCCTGCCCAATCCGGAAGAGTTCCTGCTTTCAGGATTAAAAATCCCCTGGCAGGGGGTGCCGACGGAGCAGGACTCCACCCCGCTGGCTCGATTGCTCCGCCTGAACTTCACGGAGTATCTCCCCTGCGACCTTCTCGTGAAGATGGACCGCTGCAGCATGGCCCACGGCCTGGAGACCCGCTCTCCTTTCCTGGACACCGCGCTGATCGAATGGGCGTTCCGGCTTCCGGACTCCTTCAAGATCCGCGGCAGGGAAGGGAAATGGATCCTGCGCCGCGCGTTCCGGGATCTCTTGCCGGAGCCGATCCTGAAAAGAGGGAAGATGGGCTTCGGGGTACCGCTGGGGGCCTGGTTCCGGGGACCCTGGAGCGGCCCGCTCCAGGACTATCTCTTGCCGCCGGATGCCCGGATCCGCCGTTACGTGAACGGCCGGCGGATCGAAGAGCTGGTGAAATCCCACCTGAGCGGAAAGCAGGATGCCGGCCATGCCCTCTGGCTCTTTCTGACCCTGGAGATTTGGCTGCGGCAGCATTCCCGGGTTAAACTACCGGAAACGGTCGCCTCATGAAAAACGCCTCGAATCAATTCCAGTTTCAGAAGACTCCTGTTCAAAAGGAAATCCGCATCTCCTCTGCGGGGTCCGTCCCCTTGGACGAGGTGGTCCGTTTCCTGGAAACGCAGACGGACGGTAATCTCTCCGCGGATCTCGTGTCCGCCCGCGAGGAGCTGAAACGCCAGGCGGCCGATCCCGCACTCCGGGAAACGACGATCAGCGGGCGGGACGCAGGTCTGACCGGCTTCATCCTTTCGCAGGACGAGCGGTCCCAGATGTCCAAGATTTCTAAAACGCAGTGGCTGCGCTTCATCCGCTATCGTTACCGGTTCAAGGTGTATCCCAGACAACAGAAGTTGAGTGACTTTCCCATCGTGCTGCTGGTGGAGCCGACCTCGATCTGTAATCTCCGCTGCCAGATGTGCTTCCAGTCGGACGATTCCTTTTCCCGCGACCGCTCGTTCCTTGGGAAGATGGAGTTCGGCCTGTTCCAGAAAATCATCGATGAGATGGCCGCCCACGGCTGCGACGGCCTGGTGCTGGCCTCCCGCGGCGAACCGACGCTGCACCCCCGTTTCGCCGACATGCTGGCGTACGCCGCCCCCCGCGTCCTGGACGTGAAGCTGAACACCAACGCGACGAGACTCGATGAGGCGCTCTGCCATCGCATCTTGGAGGCCGAGCCGAACCTGATGGTTTTTTCCATGGACTCTGCGGATCCGGCCCAGTACGAAGAGATCCGCAGAGGGGCCAAGTTTGAGCGGGTCTTCGAGAACATCCGGCGGTTCCGGGAGATCCGGGCCAAGCAATATCCCGGTTCCAGGACCACCACGCGGGTCAGCGCCACGCTGTTCCGGAAAGACCAGAATGCCGAATCCATCCGCTCCTTCTGGTCCGAATACGCGGATCAGGTGGCCGTGCACACCGCCTGGCCGTTCTGGGACTCCTACAGCGCCCCCGTCTCCGATGTCTCCAGCCCCTGCGGGCTGCTCTGGGAGAGGATGTACGTCTGGTGGGACGGCGTTTGCAATCCCTGCGACATTGACTACAAGAGCTTCCTCTCGATGGGGAAAGTGGACGCGCAGACCACGATCCAAAAGATCTGGCAGGGGGAGAGGGGCCAGGAGCTGCGCCGGCTGCATGGATCGGCCCGGAAGAATTCTCTCATCCCCTGCAACCGCTGTTCGGGCACCGTCTGACGTGTGCCGGTTAGGGGTGATCGGCCGGAGTGGACAAGCCGGCCGATGGGCCCAGGCGGCCCGGCAGGCTCCGGGGTGGAAACTCGGCTCCTGCTATCACCCGCAGCAGGATAACCGCTGGGCTGATTTCCTTCGGCAGAGCGACGCGGTGGTCATCGCCTCTCCCACCGTCACGCACCTTGGATATCTGCGCAAGCTCGCGAAGGGTTATCGCGGGATTGTCCTTGTGGAAAAACCGGCGGTCTCTTCGCTGAAACAGTGCCGGGATCTCCTGAGAGAGGCCCCTCCGGGGTTTCTAAAACGGGTCTACGTCGCGCACAACTGGAGGTTTTATCCCTGGGTCGTGAAGATGCGTGAAATCCTCCGGCGGGATCCGGACAACCTCGTGCTCGCGGCCGAATTCCACCTGACGCATGACTTCGGCTTCAAACCCGGTTACGCCTCTTCCTGGCGTTCCAAAAAAAGGAGCCATCCGGTCGGCCCGGCCGAGACGCAGGGGATCCATTGGATTGACCTGGCGCATCACCTGTTCGGGCCGGTCGAGTGGGTGGGCGGCGGAGTGCGGCGGGCAGGGCGCGTCGGCTCCGCGCCGGACACGGCTTCCATTTTCCTGAAGACAAAGAGCGGCGTCCATTGCGCGATCCACACCTCCTATGTGGCTCCGGTCGCTTACTATGCTCGGGTGGTCACCTCCCGCTCGATCCTGACCTACTCCGACGGCGTCCTCCAGATTCAGAGGCAGGCGACGGCCAGGGCCGGGCGGATGAGCCGGCCGGCCGCGCGCCGTACCCTTCTAAAAGTTTCGCTGGGGGATCTGCTGCTGCAGCCGCTGCTGGTTCAGCTCAAGGAGCTCCGGGCGCTGCTGGAGGGCCGCGCCCGGCGCCCCGATCTGGTCTCCATCCGCGAAGGAATGGCCAATGTCGCGGTCTTGGAGGGTTTTGCCGGGTCTCTTCGAGCGAAAAGACCGTTGACACTGGCTGCGTTCTATTCGAGAATCTCCCTATGAACAAAGCGCCAAAGATCGACGAGGGCTACGACGTCAGCCAGTACCCCGCTTACACCGCATTCATTTACGGAGAACAAACTTGGGGGCCTCTGTTTGCAGAGGGGGATGGTGAGCCTATCCCGTTTACGGATAACAGCGCTCGTACGTACATTCTGGAATCGCTGAAAACCCTCCAGATCTCTTTGGATGAGCTGAAACAGATGAGTGTTATGAATATCGGCTCGGGCCGGGAGGCGGCCATTTTCCAACAGCTGGGGGCGGGGCAGGTCACTCATCTGGACATCTCCAAACCGAACGTCGAGAATACCCAGCGGTACGCCCAGCAGAACGGCATCAAGAACCTGACGGCTGTGCACGCCGATGTCCAAACGGAGGGCCTGCCCGCCGAGCAGTTCGATCTCATCTTCCTAGCCGGCATCTACCAGCACATCCATACCCCGGCCAAAGCTTTAATCAATCTGGCTCGCATGCTCAAGAAGGACGGACGAATCTACCTGGGTTTCTTCCGCTCGGGTGAATGGAAGTACTTCATCGTGGACTCCATCCGCCACCTGATCAGCCGGGACTTATTCACCTGCGCCAAGAACAAGATCGCATTATCCGGCGCCTTTGGGCACGGAAAACACTACCAAATGACGCGCACCCTGGATGATTTCTTCGTCCCGTGTCAGCATAAGTTTCACCCCAACGACGTTATTCATGATGCCCAGTTGGTTGGCCTGAAGGTGTGCCATTTCGACAATGATTTCCGGGAGTACCAACACGAGGGAACCGGTTACTTTTCCATTGGCGGCGACCGAATCTACCTGGCCAAGGAGAAAGGGGTGGGGTCACCCCCTCCGCTGGAGCAGTTCAAGACGGTGAAAGGCCGCCATCAGCTGCACGACGTTCCCTACCAAGAAGAAATCATCCGCGCCAACGTCGCCCTGCTGGAGCAGATCCGGACCTACGTAGACCACGGATTGATTCCTCCCGACGACTTAGCCACCCTGGCGATCAATCTCTACCGTTTTACACGCCCGTTCGATCCCGACCATGACGAATACTACCAGATGAGCATCCGGAACGGGCGGCACCGCACGCTGCACGAGTACCTCACGAACGTAGCGCGCTATTTCGGAGCACGATGAAACCTCACCTCGAGTGACAAGACTGTTGACACTGCCTGCGTTCTATTTGAGAATATCCCTGTGGAAAATCAATTAGAGCAGCCGGTCGGTCGGCTGAAAGAGGATTCTCCCTCGGGGTTTAGCGGGGCCCGCGCGGGATGCCCCCCGGACTGCTGGTCCTGCGGCGGCGGCCGGCGGCCCTGGCGGGCGCGCTTCTCCACGCTCCTTTACCGTCGAGCTTCGTTTCCGTTCCGGTTGCTCTTCAATGCGGTCGCCCGGGTGCGGAGCCTTTTCATCCGGCATCATCAGACACTGGAGACGTCGGATGAATATCTCGCCGCCCATGTCCGGCACCACGCCAAGGTGCGGTGGTGGCATGGCTACCACCGCGTCTTCAATCTGGTGTCCCATTTCCATCCGACGAAATCTCCGCAGACGCTGAAAGTTCTGTCGATCGGGCCGCGGACCGAGATGGAATTCTATTACCTATGGCTCTTCTTCGGCTTCTCCTGGGAAAACATCGCCGGGGCCGACCTGGTCTCGACCACTCCTCAGATTGTCTGCGCCGATATGTCGAAGCGTCTGCCCTTCGAAGACAATACCTTTGATGTCATTGTCGCTTCCCACTGCCTGGAGAAGTCCAGAGATCCTCAGCGGACGCGGGATGAGATCCTGCGCGTCGCCAAACCGGGCGCCAAGGCGATCATCGGCGGAGACAGGACCATCCGCGGAATCCGGCCGCCTGTCCCCAACGTCTACTTCCAGGAGGGCGTCTACAGCTTGATCGATTTGTACAAGTTAGGCATAGAAGAGATCGAGTATTTGGACGGGCGTTCTCCGCACGGCTACGAGATTATCTTTAAGGTGGTCAAATGACAGCCGGCAAGGCGGCCTCCTCGCTCAAAAGGGTTTTTTACACCTTGGATGATTACTACCAGCGTTACATCTACGAGCGCCCGAGTCCATCCTACCGAAAGAGAGTGGCGGACGAGGCCCCTTGGCCCGATTTCCAGGAGAAAGCGGAGCAGTTCTGCAGGGACGGGATATTGATCCTGCCTGCCCATTTCCAAGGGGAGATTCTGGAGGGCATGCGCTCCGATTTTGCCCGGTGGATACAGAAAGCCGCCGTTGATGAAGTCGGCCGCTTCGGGCTCCACGAGGGACAGGGAACCTACCTGCGGGACTCCGCGGCATTCAGCAGGGCCGCTATGGATCCCTGGATCCTCGCGTTGACTCGTTATTGCTGGGGAAAACCGGTCGTGCTCTCCCAAGTTGCCGGACTCCGGCTCTATCCGGATCCCGGCGGCAAGAAGATCGGACCTTTCCAGTGGCACCACGACGCCAACCGCAAGCAGTTGAAGGCGATGGTCTACCTCGATGACGTTTCCCGGGAAGGGCAACGGATGGATTACTTTCCGGGAACGCACCGGATCTGGCATCAATTCAAGCGCGGAGATGCCGGCTATCAGGAAACCCGTATCTCCGATGAAGCGGTGATTCCCTATGGGGAACCGCTCCACTGCGAAGGTCCGGCGGGAACGCTCCTTCTGTTCGATACCAACGGAATCCATCGAGGCAACCGAAATTTGAGCGCCAAACGGGATGTCTGGGTCTTCCAGTACACCGCGGGCCGGCATGTGGAGCCCTTTTCAGGCCTCCATCCTGAGGTAGTAAAGCAGCTCAAACCTGAAGAACGGCGAATCGCCCGCGTCTCCTAGTTTTCTCTGTTTTCCATCGATAAACTCCCCCAATTTTCTTGACACCCATCGGCGGATATGGCATGTTCATAACTTGAACATAGCGTCTGGAAAACCCCTTCTTTTCTTCTAACCGCTTGTTTTAGAAAGGGCTATTGGTACCCCCATGAGAGTGCTGGTCACCGGCGGCGCAGGCTTCATCGGTTCTCACGTTGTGGATCGCCTCATAGCCCATGGGGTGACCCCTCTCATCTTCGATCATCACCGATCCACCCATCATCCAGATCAGGAGCACTTCGTCGGCTCCATTCTGGACGTGGAAGCCCTCCGTCTGGCCATGAACGGGGTCCGTGCGGTGATCCATCTGGCGGCGGTGGCGGATGTCAAAGAGGTCTTCGAGGATCCCTCCTACGCGGAGACCGTCAACACTCGAGGAACCCTTTGCGTGCTCGAGGCGGCCCGGCGCTACCGGATCCCGCGGGTGATCTACGGGAGCACCACCTGGGTCTACAGCGATTGCCCCGCCTCTGAGGTGGACGAGGATACTCCGATCCCTCCCCCCTCTCACCTGTACACCGCCACCAAGCTTGCCTCCGAGCATTACTGCCGTTCCTATGCCGCGCTGTATCAGCTGCCTTACACGATCCTGCGGTTTGGAATCCCGTTCGGCCCGCGCGCGCGGGACGGCGCCGTCATCCCGATCTTTGTCCGGAAAGCGCTGGCAGGGGAGCCGCTGACGCTGGCCGGCGGTGGTGAGCAGTTCCGGCAGTTCGTCTACGTGGAAGATCTGGCGGAGGGAGTCGTCCTCGCGCTGAAACCGATCGCCGCGAACCGGATCTATAATCTGGACGGGCACGAGGCCATCTCCATTGCGCAAATCGCCAAGACCCTTCAGGAGATCTTGGGGCACGTGGAGATCGTCCACACGCCGGGCCGGCCCGGGGATTTCTCCGGGAAAAGGACCCAGAGCCATCGGGTCCTGCAGGATCTGGGCTGGAAATCCAGCACCCCCTTTCGCGAAGGCCTGGAGCGCTACATCCGCTGGTATCGGAGCCGAGAGGAACAGCAGACGCAGAACTGGAGCAAGGTGGATGCGGCGTTACGGATCTGACGGCTGCGAGCCTGCTCGGAGCTTGTGGCGGCGCGGTGTTGCTCAGATAGGGCTACGTGCCGCTTTCAGTTTCTTATCGGGACTCACTCTGGTTTTGGGCGCCCTGCTCGTTTTAGGAGCGGGACGAGGCCGCTTCTCCTGGGGACTCTTTCTGGGAACAGCCGGCTTCCTGCTTCTCCTGACGGAGTGGGTTTCCGGCCTGTTCTTAAGGGCGCGGTATCCGGACCCCCACGGTGGCGACCGCCCGGAGTTCCGGATGACGCCCCACCTCTTTTCCCATTTTTTGCCCTCTCCCGCTTATCCCGACATTTCCGAAAAAGGGTTCCGGGTCACCCGTTCGCACCCAAAAACTTCGGCGGCCTCTGCTGATCCCGCCAAACCCTTGGTCTATCTGGCGGGGGACTGCACTTTTTTTGAGAATCACCTGCTGCCGAAAGAAACCTTTGCCTACCAATTGAGCGAGCTTCTCCCGGGTTGGGAGGTTTTAAACGCCGGCGTGCCGCATTACACTGCTCTGCACTCCTACAACCGCCTGGTGACGGACCACGTGGCCGGAATCCGGCCGGACGTCATCCTGTTCACGGCTGCCGCCAATGATTGCCTGGGATTCATTCACCATAAAAACGGAAAATTTTCTTTCGATCACAGTCATTGGTTCAAAACCCTTTCTTCGTACGAAGAGTTGTACCGAACCATCGCCCGATGGCCCACTGCGACCTTGAAGCTCCTGCTTTTTTTGGCCCTGTGCGGCTCAAAGAAACTCGCCTGGTCCGATCTCTTGGAAGATTTTTCCCCCGATTATGAAAAAGCCGAGTCCGTGCGTACAGCGCGGGAATTGTTCAACCCCTCCGGCTTCGTCACTTGCCTGGAACTGCTGCGCTCCACCGCCGGCGGCATGGGAGCGCGGCTGGTCCTGACGACCTTTTACTATCGGAAGCAGGACATGCTGCTCAAAGAGCCGCGGCGTACCTACGCATGGGGGATCGATCTGCTGAATGAGGAGATCCGGAGATTCGCCCTCCGCCACGAGATCCCGCTGATCGACTGGGCGCGGGAATTGGAGTCTCAAGGGGTGGAGGTCCGAAACAAATGGCATTACACCCCCTCCGCGAACCGAACCAGAGCCGAAATCACCGCCCGATTCTGGAAGGACCTTTCCATCGCCGAGCCGGATACAACCCATGCCCTCCTCAAGTCCTGACACGATCATTCCTTCCTCCTTCGCCGTCGGTTTCGATCCGAGGGACACCGAGCGGGTGACCCAGATGTGGCGGCAGATCCTGGCCTCCCATCGCTGGATCGAAGGGCCGTTTACCGAGCGGTTCGAGTCCCTCTGGATCCAATGGAACGGGCTGGCTTCAGTGGCCATGGGAAGCTGGAGCGGAGCGGCTTTGGCGGCGCTGGAGTTTTTCAGGGTAAAGGGTAAGGTGGTCCTGTGCCCTTCCAATACCTTTATGGCGACTCCCCTTTCCGCGATCAAAGCCGGCGCCCGGGTGGAGTTTTACGACTGCAACCGGGAAGACCTCTGCGGCTCTTTTGAGGATTTTGTCCGCAAGGCTGAGGCGCACCGGCCCGCGGCCGCGTGGCTGGTCCACATCGGAGGGCACATCGCTTTCGATGCGGCGAAGATCGCGGAGTATTGCCGGAAGAAAGGGATCGCGCTGCTCGAGGATTGCGCCCATGCTCACGGCGCTCAGTGGAACGGTCGAAAGCCGGGTTCCTGGGGGGACGCCGGTATTTACTCCTTTACCGCCACAAAGACGATCTCGACCGGAGAGGGAGGGATGCTGGTGACGCGGCATCCGGAGCTGGTCGCCTTCGCCCGCTCCTACCGTAACTACGGGAAACCGGACTACGCGATCGAGGGTTTGAACTTTCGGATGAACGAGTTCCAATCGGCGCTGGGCTGCGTGCAAACGGAGCGGATGGAGGAGATCGTCCGCTGGAAGAACGACACCGCCCGCAGGGTGCTGGACCCGATTCATCCCAACCGGTTGAAACTCCCGAAGGGGATGACCTCCGGCCTTTACAAGTACATCGTCTTCGAGCCGGTCACCCCATCCACAGGAAAGGTCTATGACCCGCCTTGCCACAAGATACTGAAGCGCCCGGTCGAGTTGCCCAACAGCGATTGGATCTCGCAGAACCATTGGTGCGTGCCCATCTACTACCACGGAGGGTATCCCCTATGACTCTTCCGGCTGAAGAGAACGTCGCCAGCCCCTACTACACCTTTGGGATCCTCCATCTTTCCGATAATTTCCACCGGTGGGAGGCTTCACAAGGAGCCGCCTACCGGGCCTATCGGCAGGCGTGGGTTCGCAGATCACTCGAGATGGATCCGGGTGATTTCCCGCTGAACCTGAACATGGAGGTCACCACCCGCTGCAATCTGGCTTGCACCTTCTGCAGCCAGCCCTCATTGACCAAAGAGCAGCTGGGGGACATGCCCTGGGAGCTTTTTACCCGTGTGATCGATGAGGGGAAGCGGTACCGGACGCCTGCCGTGAACCTGAACGGGCTGGGAGAGCCGACGCTGCTGAAGGATCTGCCCCGGCGTATTGCCTATGCGAAGCAGTCTGGGTTTGTGGATGTGATGTTCCACACCAATGGCACGATTATGACGAAAGCGTTGGCCGCCTCGCTGATTGAAGCCGGACTGGACCGGATCATCTTCTCCGTGGACTCGCCGGACAGGGAAACCTACGAGGCGATGCGGATTCGTTCCAAATGGGACCGCGTTGTGTCGCATGTCCGCTGCTTCGCGCAGGTGCGCCAGGAATTGGGGCGCGCCACTCCGATCATCCGAACCACCATGGTGGTGACGGACAAAACGGTCCATCAGGTGGGGGACTTTCTGAAACTCTGGAAGCCGGTGGCGGATCAGATTACGGTCGGAGACTTGACCTGGCGAACGAAGGCGCTGAAGGACGGAGAATGGACCAACCAGGAGCGGAGCGCCATCCCGGTTGACATGGACCAGGTGAAGAAAGAGGCCATCCGGAGAAAGATCCCTTTCGCCTGTCCCTATCTGTACCAATCCACCTTCGCCTTCTGGAACGGAGACGTCATCCCCTGCAGCAACCCGAATGCCCGGAAACAGATGGTGTTGGGCAATCTGGACCAGTCCCCTCTCCATGAGGTTTGGCTGGGTAAGGCCTATCAGGATGTGCGCCGTTTGCATGCCGCCGGACGCTGGTATGAGCACCCAGTCTGCGGGAGCTGCGAGGTTCCTTTGATCGAATTGTACAAGACGATGGAGAAACAGGCGAAGCAGGCTCCCTCGTTCGCGGCCTCGGAGTTGGCTTCGAGCGACGGTTCCACCGAGGATCTGGCCCTCCGTTTTCAGAAAAACCCACGGGTTTCCGTGCTGATCGCCGCCTACAATCAGGCCGGCACCCTTCCTCGCGCCATCGACAGCCTTCTCAACCAGGACCTGGAGACCTCGGCTTTTGAGCTTATCATCGTGGACGACGGGTCCACCGACGAAACCGCCAAGGTCCTTCAGTCTTATGGAGACCGAATCCGGGTTTACCATCAGGCCCATCAGGGATTGGTCGCTGCTTGCAACCTGGGCCTGGCACAGGCAAAAGGAGAATATTTCGCCCGCCTGGACTCGGACGATTTTGCCGATCCCGCATGGCTTCGTCGGGGACTTGAGACCCTGGAAGCGCGCCCGGAAGCGTGCTGTCTCTATCCGGATTACGTGCAAGTCAATCCGGACGGAAGCCGTTCTGAAAAACCCGCGCAGGACGGAAACCTTTACAGCCTCATGGCCTGCGGCTCCATCTTCCGGACCGAGGCCGTCAGGGCCGTGGGCGGATACCGTCCGCTGTATTGGGAGGAATACGATTTGTATCTGCGGTTGCGCAGTCAGGGAGCCTTTGTTCATCTACAGCAACCCCTGTACTATTTCCAGAAACACGCCTCCAGCATGACGGCCAAGTCAAAAGATCGGAAAAAGGGCTGGAAAGAGCTGGCCCAAACGTGGGGGATTCAGGCGCTCCAGAAAGAGGGGAGCTGCGCAGAGCTGGACGAAGCCGTGGAATCCGCCAACGGGGTGTGCCCTTGAGCGGATCGCGTGTCACGCTGATTGCGGAGATCGGGGAAAATCATCTAGGTGATTTGAAGATCGCCCGCCGAATGATCGGGGAGGCGGCCCGGGCCGGCGCGGATATGGTCAAGTTTCAGTCCTATCGCGGCGCGGACGTCTCCCCCGAAGATCCGGAGAGAGACTGGTTTTCCAAGGTGGAGCTGTCGGATCCCATGCACCGGGACCTGAAGGCTTGCGCCGAGAAGGAGGGGGTGGGATTTCTCAGCGCCCCCTTCACGGTGGAGCGGGCCCGCTATCTCTGCGACGGTCTTGGGCTGCGCCACATCAAGATCGCCTCCTCGGAGATGCTGAACTTCGCGTTGCTGGATTACGTGGCTCAAAAAACCCGGACCGTCTTTCTTTCAACCGGGATGGCGACCCTGCAGGAAGTCGGGCAAGCCCTTGAGCGCCTCCGACAGGTCCCGGAGCTCTGTATCCTCCACTGCGTCACGCAGTATCCCGCGGAAGACCATGAGGCGAACCTGCGGGCGATCGCCACTCTCTCCAAAACCTTTTCCGGGCGCTCGGTCGGCTATTCAGACCACACGATCGGCATTGAAGCGGCTGTGGCGGCCGTGGGGCAGGGTGCGGTGGTCGTGGAGAAGCATTTCACCCTCTCCAAATCGCTGCCAGGGACGGATCACATCCTCTCAGCAACCCCGGAGGAATTCGGCGAGATGGCCCGGCGGATCCGGCGGGTGGAACGGCTCCTGGGGGACGGCGTCAAGGCCCCCGTGGAGAGGGAGCGGGCGATCCGCGGCGCGGTGCGGAACCGGTGGCGGAAGGAACTGGTGGGATGAAGGTACGCCAGATCTACAGCGCCACGGTGGTCATCGAGCATCAGGGGATCAAGATCCTGTGCGATCCCTGGTTCACAGAGGGGATCTACCACGGAAGCTGGTTCCATTACCCCCCGCTGAGGTTTTCACCGCAGGATTTTTTTGATGTGGACGCCATCTACCTTTCCCACATCCACCCGGACCACGTGGATGTGGGAGCCCTCCAGCAATTCCCGAAGACGATCCCGGTCTACATCCATCAATACGCCGAGAAGTACCTCCTGAATCTCCTGACCCCCCTTGGGTTTGCGCAGGTGCGGGAAATCCCGCACAAGGGAGAAATCCGGCTGGGCCCCGATTTCCAGATGGAGATCCTTGCGGCCGACAACTGCGACCCAAGGGTCTGCGGACGTTTTTTCGGGTGCACCTTTCCCGGAGCCCTGACGCTCACCCAACAGATCGACTCCCTGGCGGTCTTCCGGGGTGGCGGCAGGACGGTGGTCAACGCGAACGACTGCCCGTATCCGCTGGCCCAATCGGTTTGTGATTACGTAAAACAGAAGTATGGCCCAATCGATTTCCTGATGGTAGGGTACAGCGGGGCCGGGGAATATCCGCAGTGTTTCGATGAGGAGATGGGGGAATCGCTGCTTCTGGAAAACGCAGCCAAAAAACGCCGGCAGATGCTTTTCCAAGCCGTCCAATACCTGCAGCACCTCAAGCCCGTCTTTTTTATGCCGTTCGCCGGCCAGTACGTGCTCGGGGGCCGGTTCGCCCGCCGTAACCGGTTTCGGGGAGTTCCTGAGCTGGAGGAGCTCCCGGCGGAATTCTCCAGGTTGTTTTCCGGGCATGATCTTTCCTCCCAAATGGTGCAGCTGAACTCGGGGGAATGGTTCGACGTCGAGCAAGGAACGGCCTCAGCCTCTTTTACCCCGCCGGACCCTCAGGAGCGGCTCCGTTATATCCAGGAAAAACTTGCGCCGAAACTGTACGACTACGAAACCCTCTTCCGCGTAGAGCAAAAGGTGAAAGCCGATCTGACCCCCCGCCTGCTTCAAGCCCAATCCCGGATGTTGAAGTACCAGGAGCTATGCGGATATCGCTCGGACTGGAAGGTATACCTGGATGCCGGCGAGGACCAGCGTTATTGTGTTCCCTACAACGGCGAGCCGATTCGGCGGGTGCCGCCGGGGACGTGCGAGAAACCTTACGTGCAGATTCGGCTGGACTATTCCCTCCTGAAGATGATTCTCGACCGGAAAGCCCATTGGAACAACGCCATCATCGGCTCCCACCTAACCTTCTCGAGGAAGCCGGAGCGGTTCGACCGGGCGGTGTATCAGATCCTGTGCTATCTTTGCTGAGGGTAAGATGATTCTTGGCATCACGCCCGCGCGGGGCGGAAGCAAAGGGGTGCCGGGGAAGAACATCCGGGCGCTGGCTGGAAAACCTCTGATTGCTTGGACCATCGAGGCGGCGCTCAGATGCCCCCTCTTGGACCGCTACGTCGTCTCCACCGAGGACCCGGAGATCGCGGAGGTGGCCCGCCGCTGCGGGGCGGAAGTGTTGGAACGGCCGAAAGAGCTGGCGACCGATGAGACCAGCACCCTGCAGGTGCTGCAGCATCTGCTCTCCAAGGCGCGGGCCGAAACCGTCGTTCTGTTGCAGGCAACTTCTCCGGTTCGAGAAGATGGCCTGGTGGACCGATGCATCCGCCGATTCATGGAGTCCCAGGCAGACTCGCTGGCGACCGGATGGATCTGCAAGCACACCGAGTACGGCCAAAACAGCCTCCGAAGGCAGGATCTCCCCGGGATTTTCTGCGATGACGGAAACGTGTACATCATCAAGGCCGAACGGATCCTCCAGGGAGACCGCACCGGCCAGCGGATCGAACGGATCCTGTTGGACCGGGAGCAGAATCTGGACATCGACGACGAATTCGATTTTTGGCTGGCCGAGCAGATCCTTCTCAGGCGCGCCAAAGCGGTGGATGCTGTTCGATGAAAATTATGATCTGCACCACGCCGATCCGGCCGGTGCCGACCGACTACCCGCCGATCGGATCACTGGCGGTGATCCAAAGCCTGCGCGGCGCCGGGTACGATCCGCTCTTCTATGACATTGACGGGCTGCGCCCTTCTTTTGCCGAGGTCATCGAGCATCTGAAGAGGGAAGCGCCGGACGTCATCGGCATCAGCGCCGTGGTTTCCACAGCGTACGGCTACGTGAAGCGGTTCTGCCTGGAACTCAAAAGGGTTTTGCCAGAAACCCGGATCGTGCTGGGAGGGAACCTGGCGGCCAGCGCCGAGCTGCTTCACCGGTTCTGCGGAGTGGACATCTGCGTGGCGGGGGAAGGGGAACGGGTGATCGTCAACCTGATCCGGCATTTCGAGCGGGACGGATTTCGGAACAACCCGGAAACCCTCTCCAGGATCCCCGGCATCACCTACTTGAATTCCTCCGGCGAGATGGCCTTCAGCAGCTATGAGGCGCCGATCCCGGCGGCGGAGCTGGCGGATCCCGATTTTTCTATCCTGGAGCGCTTTTCCCGGATCGAGAATTTCATCACCGATCCGTTCACCCGATGGGATTTTGCTCAGGACCCCCGCAGCCGGCAGCCGCACCGGGCAGGGAAGAAGCTGGCGCTGATCACCTCTACGAAGGGATGCGTGGCCCGCTGCACCTTCTGCCACCGCTGGGATCGCGGGTTCCGCCAGATCCCCCCGGAGAAGGTGATCGGGCGGATCCGAAATTTGATGGACCGTTACAACGTGGGCTTCATCATGTTTGGAGATGAGAATTTCGGATCGGATCTCAAAGCGCTGGATGAGCTGATCGAGCGCCTCCGCCCGTTGGACATCCTATGGCAGGTGGGCGGCGTCCGGGCCCGCACCATCGACCCGGAGCGGCTGAGGAAGATGCGGGAGGCCGGTTGCGTGGCCCTCTACTACGGCTTCGAGACCGGCAGCCCGGACATCCTGAAGGTGATGGAGAAAAACCTCGATCTCTCCGATAATCTCAAGGCGGCCCGGGCCACGCACGAGACCGGCCTGTTCACGGTCTACCAGCTCGTGCTGGGGATGCCGGGTGAAACGCACCGGACCGTCGGCGAAACAAGCGAGATGGTCAAGCAAATCACGGAGTTCCTTCCGGAGCCGCCGTTCCAGTATCTGAGCATCAACTACATCCAGGCGCTGCCGGGAACGCCGGTCTACGAATACGCCCGCGCGAACGGATTGATCGCGCCTGGGCTGGAAGGAGAGGATGCGTATCTCACCTCCATCTCGGACATCGACGCGGGAGACGACACGAAGTTTCTTAATTTTACGGCCCACCCGTATCTGACCGTCCAGAGTTGGCGGCCGAGGATTCTCTACGAGGCCACAGAACACTGGTACCGGGGGAAACAGGGTTTCGTGCCGGCAGGGGTAAGCCTCCAGAAAGATGGGGATTTCAAGGAGTACCAAAAGGGCGGGTATTTCAACCGGCAGAATTTTCAGCGGCATCCATTGGTGCTGCGCCTGCTCTATCCGATCCGCCGGCTGCCGATCGGGCTCTGGACAACAGCGTCGGTCTTCCGGCGCACGCCGAGAAGGGTTTTCCTCGGTCACGTTTGGGAGTGGCTGACTTGGGGATTCCGGCGGCAAGGGAAAGTCTTGCAGGGGTACCGCTCCCTCCGGCAGGTCATGAAGGACTTAGCCCCCGCGCCCGTGACGGCCGGCGAGCAGGCGATGATGCCGCTGCGGTTGGGGAGATAACAGAAAGATGGGAAGAGCGCTGAGGATCTATCTGGGGGATCTGACCCACACCGGGATCGGGGTAGCCACCGAGGCCTTCCCCCTGAACGTGGGACTGGTGGCCTCCTACGCGCTGAAGCGTTTCGGGGGAGAGATCGACGTGACGCTGTTCAAATACCCGGCGGATCTGCTGCAGGCGCTCAAGCAGCAAACCCCCGACATTTTGGGTTTAAGCAACTACACCTGGAACACCCGCCTCTCGTACCGCTTCCTGGAATGGGCCCAGGCGATGAATCCGGACACGCTGACTGTTTTCGGCGGGACGAATTACCCGTTCGACGCCGAGAACCAGAAACGCTTCCTGAAAGAACGTCCGGCGCTGGACCTCCACCTCTATTACGAGGGTGAACCCGCTTTTGTTCAGGTCGTGGAAAGGGCGCTTTCGGTTTCCGATCGGCGCCGCTTTTTTGAGCAGCCGGTGGCCGGCTGCCAGTTCGTCGACCGCCTGACAGGCGAGTTCAAAGTGGGGCCGGCCTTGCCGCGCATCAAGGATTTGGATTCTATCCCCTCTCCCTACGCGACCGGCCTGCTGGATAAATTCTTTGATGGAAAACTCACGCCGCTGATGGAGACGGCCCGCGGCTGCCCCTTTACCTGCAACTTTTGCAACGCGGGCAACGCCTACTTCAACAAGGTGAATCTCTTCAGCGACCACTACGTCCGGGACGAATGGGAGTATGTCTCCAGGCGGGCTTCCAACGTCGGGATCGGGCACATGACGCTGGCCGACAACAACTTCGGGATGATCCCGCGCGACCGTAAGACGGCGGAGCTGATGGTGGAGCTCCGGGACAAGTACGGCTGGCCCCGCTCCGTGACCGCCTGGACCGGTAAGAACAGCAAGCAGAAGGTGATCGACGTCACCCGCCTGTTGGGAGACACGCTGGCGATCAACATGGCCGTCCAGTCCATGGACGGGACGGTCTTGAAGAACATCGCCCGGTCCAACATCCGGCTGGAGGATTACCGGGCGATCGCGCAGGAGCTCAACGCCCAGGGCCGTCCTCAGGTGGCGGAAGCCATCGTCCCGTTGCCGGGGGAGACTTGGGATTCGCACGTCGCCGGCATCCGGGAGCTCCTGGATTCGGAGGTCAGCAACATCAACGTTCACACACTGCAGATGCTCCACGGCACGCCGTACAAGGACGATGCAGCCTATATCCGGGAGCACGGTTTTCTCCGGAAGCACCGGCTGGTGCCGCTGGATTTCGGCCTCTATGAGGGGGAGCCGATCTTCGATACCGAGGAGGTGGCGGTGGCCACCCGCACCATGACTTTCGAGGAGTACGGCGCCTCCCGGCAGCTCCTGCTGCTGGTGGACCTCTGCTACAACGGGACCATCTTTGAGCCGCTGAAAAAATATCTCCGGTCGGCCGCTTTGAAGGTGTCCGATTGGGTGATGGACCTCTTCGGGCACCGCGACCGGCTGCCGCCGGAAGCGGCGGAGATATTCGAAAGCTTCACGCAAGAGACGACCGCCGAGCTGTGGGATTCACACGAAGGGCTTGCCCGTTTCTACTCGAAACAAGAGAATTACGCCAAGCTACTCACCGGGGAAGCCGGCGGGAACGTGCTGTTCAAGCACAAGACGCGGATGATGACCGAGGCGGCGGGACCCTGGGTGGAGACGGTCTTCTCCCTCTCGGAACAGTTCCTGCGCTCTTCCTGTCCCGGTTTCTGGAACGAGCAGAGGGCGTTCGAACTGCGGGAACTGAAGCGGTTTATCCTCTGCCGGCTCCTGGACGCGTTCGATCTCGGGGCCGCATCCGCCGCGGCCGAGGAATCGTTCGCTTTCGACCTGACCGCCTGGCTCCAAGATGAGGCGGGGACGCCGCTTTCAAGATACCGCGTGAGTTCTCCTGTCCGGCTGCGCTTCGATTTCGATGAGGACCAGGCACGGATCAAACAGGACGCCCGGAAGCGTTACGGAGCCGACAGGACCGGAACGGTCAAATTGATCCAGCGCTTGGGCGGGACGCAGCGGTTCCTGCGCAAAGCCTCTTTGGTCTCATGACATGTTTCTAGCGACCACTGCGTTATCGGAATTTTGGGACACCGAGGAAGAGATCCTCTTCCTCGGCTCCTGGTGTCTCCGGCAGGACCGGCGCGATTCCTGGAGTCGGCTCCGGTACCGGGTGCTGCCTAGTCCCTGGAATGACCGGGAACGTTTCTACCGCGCTGCCGCCGCGCTGGAGTCCTGCAGCGAACGGATGCTCTCCCTTCTAGCCGACCGGCTCAATACCTTGCACGACATCCAGGCCCCTCTGCGTTACTGGAGGATACTAATCGGCCCTTGGCTGGTGCACCACTTACACGCGATGTACGACCGGTTCGTTCATCTTCAGGCCGCTTTTGCGCAGGAAGGTTTGCTCAAAACCCTCTGTTTGGACCGTGATTCTTTCCGTGTTCCGCAGGACACTGCCGAACACATTGATTGGATCCTGGACGATCCATACAATCTGCAGCTTTACTCTGAGCTTTTGACCCGGATGGGTTATTCCTTTCCTTGCCGCCCCTATTCCGCAACAGAGACTCCGCCGGGCAACGAAGCCCTCTGGGGCAGGGTAGGGCGTTGGGGTGTCGGGCGTCTCGAGGGAATCCTGATCCAGCTGTTGAAGCGCCGGTGGGAAATCGCTTTATACGAGACCGCTTTGCCGCGGTCGATCGTTTGGAAGATGGCGTGGCGCACTCGATTTCGGGCGCTGCCGCTCAAGCTGAAGGATCGGTGGTGCGCCGGTTTCTCGGCCCCCGTGTTTGATTCAAGACGGAACAGTTTATCTTGCCTTCCGTTCCAAGACGAGTTTGAGCGTATTTTTGTTCAGATGCTCCCGCAGTCGTTTCCGTCTCTGTACTTGGAAGGTTATCCGGCCGCCCGGGAAGAAACCTTGAGGCGTTTACCCAAAACCCCAGCGGTCATCCTATCCGCCGTCGGCTGGCATTTTCATGAGCCGTTCCAATGGGCCGCCGCCGAGGCGGCCCTAAAAGGCCGCCGCTTGGTTGCCCTCCAGCACGGGGGGGGCTACGGAGTCTACCGGTGCCTATCAACGGAACAACATGAAAGTCGGATCTCAGATACGTATTGCGTTTGGGGCTGGGCAAACCGGAACGGAGGACACTCGAAGAACGTGCCTGCTCCCCAACTGTCTGTTTTGGCGCGCCGATTCCGGAGCATCTCCTCCCATCGAAGAAAATCCATTCTGTTTGTCGCCACCACAAACCCTCTCTATTTCTATAGGTTCTGCTCCAATCCTCAGGGAAGCCAGATGGAGGATTACTTCCAGTGGCAGTTCCGCTTCTTTGCTTCACTTTCTTCCCAGCTGCGTGATCGGATCCTCTTCCGGCTCCACCGCCATCCTTATGCGCACGGACTGCGGGAGCGGGTTTCAGAGCGGTTCCCGGACCTGCGGTTTGACAACGGCTCCACCTTCCATCGGAGCCTGAGCCGGTCCTCCCTGGCGGTGATTGATCATTTGAGCACCTCTGTCTTGGAGGTTTTGGCCGCCAACCGGCCGACGGTTCTCTTCTGGGATCCCCAGCGATGGGAAGTGCGGCCGGAGGCGGAACCGTTTTTCGATTCGCTCCGCAGCGCCGGGATCCTGTGGGATTCTCCCGAGAGGGCCGCGACGCAAATGGAAAAGATCTCCGGCAGCCTCGAGGAGTGGTGGCTCCAACTTCCGGTCCAACAAGCCCGGCGGGAATTTGTGGACCGCTACGCCCGTTCGCGCGGCGACTGGGCCCGCGTCTGGCAGCGGATGCTGGCCGATGAAGTTTCTCTGGCGGGGAAACCATGAGCGCCCGCAACTCCGCCAAAGGCCAGATCCTGATCCACATTGACGAGAAGCGGCGGGACCTGGTGGTCGGGCTCGCGCTTCAACAGCTATTTGAGGAGGCCGGGGTGGGAGTCACTCTCGCTACCCGGCGCACGACGTCGCCGCTGCTCAAAGAAATCCCGTTCGACGCGGTCATCGTCCCTTCGATGGACCACATCCCCAAGGACCGCTTCAAAGAGATCTGCGGCCGCTCGAAGGTGTACATGCTGCCGACCGAAGGGGCC
>Ga0105164_10000797_pt1 | contig 20680 bp, 20 predicted proteins | sample VDWuncwatermetaG_FD_89674 | JGI IMG/M metagenome (GOLD analysis project Ga0105164, IMG submission 89674) | Wastewater microbial communities from Netherlands to study Microbial Dark Matter (Phase II) - VDW unchlorinated drinking water | ecosystem: Environmental > Aquatic > Freshwater > Drinking...
ATCATATATCGATATTTCGGTATCCATTGAGTATTTTTCGGGAATGAATTTTCCTTTTCTTATGTATTTCTCATCTTCTCCGCGATATTTACGACTCATTTCTGTTTCTGGCGTGATGTATGTATCTCTTATGCCTAACCGCGTTCTCTTTTTTAGGTAATAATCTACAAATTTTAAGTCTAGCTTGGTGTATACAGCATCCATACCAACGATATTACGCAGGAATTTTTCTTTATTATTTTCCAGTGTATCTTCGTATGCTTGTTCCACACCCCCCCTCCCTTCAAAGAATTGGATTCTCGGTAACAACCGACCCTTGGCGCGGAGCAATTTGATTTGGGGAATAAGTTTCTTAATTACTTCCCTTGTATCAAGAAGCTCTCTGCCACGACGCTCTATATATCCGGGCAAAAGCTCCGGTGCGATTGATTGATATCGCGTAGCACCCTTCTTGTGTTCTGCTGAGACCAGACCCTTTGCCGCGAGTTCTTTCAAAATCCCATAGGTCGTCGTGCGATTAAGTTTTGCGATCCGGGCTATTGCTGAGGCATACATCAGGCCGTTCTCAAGCAACACTACAAGTACACGTGCTTCTTTATCTCTAAGCCCGATGGCGCTTAAAGCTTGTGGAATTTCCGAAGGCATTAGAGCATTGTATTTTGTTGTCGGAAAAAGTCAACATGACAAAGGAAATATATTGACAAATGACTATAATCAAGGTAATTTAAGCGTTATAAAAGTTGGACACTTTAGTCCAGCTTTGATCTTTGACTTGAGAGGAGCCGAAAGATGCTGCAACACAGAACAAAGATTTGTGGTGCACCCGGGTGCCCACAACTTAGCGCTGAAGCGGCTGGGAAGTCGTTTCGGCGCGTGAATGGCATACCAGTTTGCCGCAATTGCTACCAGCGCGCCTGGGAATATGCGAAAGACCGCGGTTTGAAACTTAGCGAAATTCAGCTTACGCGTCTCCCTCATCCGCAATTGCCTCCTCCCGCCCCAGCTGCAACTTGTGCGCGAGCTGGATGCGATGTTTCTTTTGCGGAAGGTGAACGTGGAGAAGTGGGCCGAAGGTTTATCGGTGGGAAAACGGTCTGCAACCCGTGCTACCAGATCGCGTGGTCCAAGGCTAAGGAAAATAAAATTTCACTCTCCCGATCGCTTGCTACCCTGCCTCCAAAAGGCACTTATCGACGCCCTTCGCGCGTCGCTATAGTTGGGTGCGACATGCCCTGGTGCCACAACACTGTCGAAAGCAAGTGGGCCAATCGTGTTTCGAGAAGCTTAAATGCCTATGCGTGCGGGAAGTGTCGCTCATATCTGAAGAATGTTGCGGCTCGCTTCAAGCACTTAGGCAAGAAATGGCAACACTGGGGCGTTGAGGCCATTAAAGGCCGTCTTTTTGGACCGGATGCAAAAGAGCAGTGCTCAATGCCCTGGTGTACCAGAATCTTGCATCACGGAAAAAAGACAAGCAACGGGTACGGGCCAAGGGGCGAAATAGTCTGCGCGACTGACCGCATGTACCTGTACCAGTATGCCCGCAGAAACAATATCTCGTTCAGGCGGGCATTTGAGGTGGCTCCGCCGCCCCTACGGCGCGGGAACTTACGTCAATGAACCATCGTCCGCCTCGCGCCATACCGGCCCGCGAGGCGGACTTTCTTTTTTCTAATGCGCACTGCGGAGAATGTGGGGACTGGGGTGCGATTGGGAAAGGGGGTTGATGATGCGCAGGATGTGGCTCGGGCCGCGGACCACGAGCGGCTTGCGCGGTGTCGCGACGCGGTAGGCGCCGACGCGATCTTCGCGTACTGCGGAGAATGCGCTCCACTCGCGGCTACCCTTCTCGCGCGGCGCGTGCGCGTCGAAAAGTGATAGGGTTCTGTGTTGATGCATTGGGTGTTTCATATCCGCTTTCACGCCATTGAGACGCATATCTCGCCGGCGTATTACGAGAATACGCTGCATGCGATGACGATTTTATGAAAAGGATTTGTTTATAAGCGCTAGAAGCTATAAGCTGGAAGCTATGAAGCTAGTCTCTTGGAATGTCAACGGCATCCGCGCGGTGCATAAAAAGGGACTTCTCGTACCTTTTGTCGAAGAAGTAAAGCCCGATGTCCTATGTCTGCAGGAAACCAAGGCACAGCAACATCAATCCGAGGTCGATCTGCCTGAATACGAAGAATATTGGAATTCTGCCGAGAAAAAGGGCTACAGCGGCACGGCGATTTTCAGCAAAATACAGCCCAAAAAGGTGCTTTTTGGGCTACCGGAGCACCTCATCAAAAAGCATGCGATTCCGCACGACAGCTATGGCGATCCCAACAGCGAAGGCCGTGTTATAGCCGCAGAATTCGATGATTTATACGTCGTCACCGTGTATACGCCCAACAGCAAGGACGACTTGAGCCGCCTCAATCTCCGGCACAAACACTGGGACCCGGCATTTTTGGCCTATTGCAAGGAATTAGAGAAAGAAAAACCGGTCGTTTTCTGCGGCGATTTCAATGTCGCCCACACCCCCGACGACCTCGCGCATCCCAAGGAGAATGAAGGCAGGAAAGGTTTTACCAATGAAGAACGAGAAGGGATCGATCGGATCATTTCGGCCGGATTCGTGGACACCTTCCGGCTTTTTACAAAAGGCAAAGGCCACTACACGTGGTGGAGCCCGTTCGCGCTCTCGCGCGAGCGCAACGTGGGGTGGCGGATAGACTATTTCTTCGCGAGCACGAGTTTGATACCGAAGATCAAGAAAGCCGAGATCCTGCCCCACTACATGGGTTCCGACCACTGCCCCGTCCTCTTGGAGCTTGATTTATAGCCATATTATAAAGGACATTGCTCGGTGGCGATTATCCACATATTGTCCTTTACAATGTCCGTTATGTCCTTTATCATTGCGGACGGGGGATCTTTAACGTTTCTTGCTGTTTTCAAACAACAAGATACATACACAGTACAATAGTCGCCAACACATATTAGGGTAGGCCTCCGTCTACACCACTGGCTTCAACGTATTTGTACGAATGTATCTCAGTTCTTTACGAAAAGAGCGGGAGACACACCAAAAGCCGCCTGACGGCGGCGATTCGAAAAAAGAGAAACCCGAATCGCCTCGTTAGGCGGTTTTTATTTTGCGTTAGCAAAATAAAAACCGCACATTTCGCTTGCGAAATGTGCAAATGTAAATAGATATTTGCGTGTCATATAACATGATGCTTCGCCCGGATCTTTTGTATCGCCTCGCCCTCCTCCCCTGCCCGGCGTTCTTTTCCCGCTTCCCCTATTCTTTTCAGATCAGAATCGTCGAATTTCGATAGTTCTTCCGCGCGCGTTCCCAAATATGCTTGGGTATTTTTCTTCGGATCATCGAGCACCTCTTCCAAGAGGGCGTGTAGGATCCATCCCACGCGAGGACCCGCTTTTTCGCCTATTTCGAGGATCTTTGCGCCATTGATCTTGAGCATCGCGACGGAGATCGGATCATGCAATGCCTCATCCACCATCGACATATATTTGCGCAAGCGGAACGGCTGTTCTTTTGGCCGGCCGGTACCGATCCGATCGCACATGCGCAGTTGCAGGAGTTCTTTGATGTGGTTTTGGCCGACGCGCTGTATCGTGCGGCGCACTGCCGAAAGCGTGACGGTATCGGGATCGGAAAAGAACATATGCCAGCGCACGAGATTTGAAACATTCTCGATCGTTTCGCGTGAAAATCGCAGATCATGCAATGTATCGCGCGTAATGCGCGCGCCGACGACATCGTGGCCATGGAATGTCCAATCTTTTTTCTCATCCGACCACGCGCGTACCGCTGGTTTCCCGATATCGTGGAAAAGCGCGGCAAGCCGCACGTCGAGCGGCCAGTCTTTATCGGCCGCGTGCTGGAGCGAGCGAAGGTTGTGTTCGAACACATCGTATGAATGCGCTTGGTTTTGCTCGCATCCGATCCCCTCTTCAAGCGCTGGTGCAATGCACCTCAAAATGCTTAGTCTTTGAGCCATAAAAAGCGACTGCATCGGATGCTGGCTCATCAAAATACGCATGAACTCATCGCGTATCCGCTCACGCGAAATTTTTTCGAGCAGTGAGGCATGGTTGGCTATGGCGTTCGCGGTTTCCGATGCGATGGTGAAATCGAGCTCCGCCGCGATCCGAATCGCACGCAGCATGCGCAACGCGTCTTCGCCGAAGCGCTCATGCGCATCGCCCACGGTCGCGATCATTCGTCGCCCCAGATCTTCTCTGCCGCCGTGCTCGTCGATCACTTTTTGTGATGCAGGGTCATAAGCGATCGCGTTGATGGTGAAGTCGCGACGGTTGAGATCGTCGGAAAGATTATCGCCGAACACGACTTTGTCGGGATGCCGTGCGTTCGAATATCCGGATTCCACGCGATACGGCGTTACCTCGACGACTTTGAGGCGCGGATCGTCACTTTGCGTCACCACGCCGACAGTACCGTACTCATTTTCGTAGAATGTTTCGGGAAAAAGTGCTTGTATCTGCTCCGGTTTTGCATTGGTCGTTATGTCCCAATCTTTGGGCTCGCGGCCGAGCAGAAGGTCGCGCACGCATCCGCCCACCAAGTAGGCATCGAAGCTTGCTTTTTGGAGGACATCGGAAAGTGCACGGACTTCCTGTGGCACAGCGAGATCCACGCGGGTCATCCTGGCATTGTAGTGCATTCGTTGTATGTGGGCGAATGACAGGTATGATAAGTATGTACCGCTCTCGTGGTGAAACGGATATCACGCGACGCTTCGGACGTCGTATTCCAGGTTCGAATCCTGGCGAGAGCATGGGAATATATGGTATAGTTTTGCGCATCCGCCTTCGCGATCCTCGCGGGCTTCGCCCGCCGAAGTCCGCTTTGACGGACGAAAAGCGGGTATAGTTTAATGGCAGAACGACTGGTTGCCAATCAGTCGGCGGGAGTTCGATTCTCCCTACCCGCATTACAATGACGTGGGCACAATCCCGATTTGTCCGATAGAAATGCCAGTATTCAGGGAAATACAATGGAAAATAATGCTCTTTTAAAATATGGGGATAAGTCAGTGGATATGTGGATAAAGGACATGTCCGATAGAATTAACCTTTGTCATCGCACAGTACTAAGAGTTTGATCGTTTCTTAAGCAACTTCTTTAAAATAGATGGTTCACGTGAAAACATCGGTTATGTCCCGGGCAAACAGTAAGAAAGAAACAGGGAAACTTGGGGAAGCGATCGCCTCTGAATTCCTAGAACGCAAAGGTTTTAAGTTGCTTGAGAAGAACTACCGTAAACCATGGGGTGAGATCGATATCATTGCACAGAAAGGAAATGGCGTTCGATTTGTCGAAGTGAAGACAGTTTCACGTGAAAGTCCAGACTACAGGCCCGAAGAGTTGGTAGATCGGCGAAAGCTGAAGAAATTGGCCCGCACCGCGGCGCTCTACATGGAGTCTAAAGGCGATAGAAGGGAATTTCAGATAGATGTGGTAGGGGTAATCGTGGACAAGAATACCAGAACAGCCCGTTGTCGTTTATTCGAACAGGCCCTAGAGGACAATCTATGACGTCCTGTCCCTAAAGGACACATAAAGGACATTCCGCCAGTCCGCGAATGTCCTTTAAGATCAGACAGATTTCCAAAGGAAAGTGTGCATGTTCTTGAACAGGTCGGCAATATCCTTGTTCTCTATCACGATGGCTGAGAGATCGCGAAGACTGATCAAAGCCACCTTGTCTCCATAAATCACTGTGTCCACGTTGCACGTGAACCATGCAGGCAGTTTCTTGTCGAGCTTGTTCGATGAGCCGTTTTTATCCCGTATTTCCTTGACTCGAGATCATTCCTTCTGAAAACCGAAGGAGCGTCCGCATTGATGCTCGAATCTATTCGTTCAAACCGAAACACGAGAGGATGTGCTAGCATGCCCTTGATTGCGGGGCGTAGTATACCTCGGAAAAGAAGCTCCGCTTCTCTACGGGGCAGGCCGGTAGTACGATACTGAAGTTGGACGGGGCGTGGTGTAACGGCTAACATGCCTGCTTTGGGAGCTACTTTTCGTTCCCAAAAATGCTAGACTACAGGTATGGGTGCGAAAAAGAAACTGTGTAAATATTGCAAGAAATTGTACCAGAAGACCATTTTGGCGTAGCATTAACGACCAAAGCAAAAGTCTATCGACGATGGAAGTGCCGTAATTGTTATCGAAATACGAAAAAGGCATTGATCACTCGGCACTATGAATGGCTTGCCGAACACAAGCGTGAAAACGGATGCAAAAGATGTGGAATAAATGACCCCAGAGTGCTCGATTTCCATCATAAGAGCAAAGAGGATAAACTGTTTGGTATCGCCAGTTATCGACGTGACGTCGGTTTCTTGCGATTAAAGACTGAGATAGACAAATGCATAGTGCTCTGTGCGAATTGTCATAGGATTGTGCATGACGAATTGCGTGATACGGGAGTTCATAAGTAAACGGGCCGTCGTATACCGGTAGTACACTTGCTTTGGGAGCAAGAAGACCCAGTCCGATTCTGGGCGGCCCGAAAGAAATCTACTACTGCGCTGGTTTGATGTGCGCCATGTACTGATCCATCAAGCCGGGCAGGAGATTTTGGTTGAAATTATTTTGCTCGGTAGCGATGTCGCCGTGGAGGTAGGCGGAGAGATCAGTGCCAGTTTGTGTGGTGAGATCTCGATTGATATAGGAAAGGGTAAGGGCGTGCAGGTCACGCTCGGCGGTACTTGCGCCCTCGGAGGTCGTCGTGATGAGCCCGATGAGGTACCCCCACGGATTGACGACCGCCCCGCCTGAGGAGCCGCTCTGCGCCTCGATGAGGCCGCCGAGCGAGACGACGTCGACCGTACCAGTGTCGAAGGTAAGCAGTTTGCCGATCGTGCCGACGGATGAAACGGCGTACAAACTATTTTCTGCGGCGATGCCTCCGAGAAATTCAGCCGGATAGCTCGCGGCGAGCACTTGATCGCCGACGAAGCCGATGCGGTCGCGCGTATCGAAGGGGAGAGCGGGGAACCCGCCGGCGGGAAGCGCATCACTGCCGGCAGGAGCGGTGATCGCGAGGAGCGCGTAGTCGTGTTCGCCGGTTCCCGTCGCCTGCCCGGCATTGAGCTCGCCTGCATGCGCGGAAATCCACACGGGAGGGATGTAGAGAACGCTCGCCATCCAGGCGATCCGGGCCGGGGAGCCGGTGCGCACGACGCACGAGAGATCGATCGCCGGATTTTCCGAAAGCAGGACGTACTGCGCGACGTGCGCATTGGTAATGATGATGCCGCGCGGATCAATGACAACGCCGCTGCCGGAAATGGGGCGGATCGAGCCGCGCGACAGGCAGAGAATGTTGACCAGCGCCGCGCGCGCCGCGGCATTCACCGCGTCGGACGATTCGGGAGGACTGGGGTAGGGATTTTCGATGCGCGTCGCCACATTCGTACTCGTCGAGGCCGTCTCTGCGCTTGATTTTGCGAGATTTTTGGATGGTTTCTGGGCGCTGGCGACAGGGGCGACTTTCGGTCGCGCGGAGGATGCTTTCGAGGGCGCGGCGGTCGTCGGCGACGAGGTCGCATTCGGAGCCGCCGCGCCCGCGAGCTGGGTCGTTGTCGCAATGTTCGTGAGCGCCGCCGGGCGAGGAAGGAGAGGGCGTGCGGCAGTGCGCATCAAAACCGTGAATGCGATCGCAAGCACGAGGAGCGCAAAAATGTTCAATACTGCATGCACGCGAGGCGACATACGCGCTCACTATACGTCGGTATATTCGGTGCCGCAATTTAAGGCCTAAGGCCAGAACCCCCTGCGCAATTGTGGCCTGCTCTGTGTGCATTGGTAAGCATGTGCACGTTCAACTATAAAAATAAGCCCGGCCCAGTTGCCGCACATGGTGCGGAAGCCGGATCGGTATTTGTCTCCAGCAGACTCGGGAACAAGAACCATCATCTTTTCTTAGAATTGCTGGTCGCCTACCCGCTCCATCCACGCGATCCGTTGTTTAAGCAGATCTCTCGATTGATGAGCCATCTTCGCGAAGTTGCGGAGAAAGGAGTCCGTTCGAGGCAGTTGGAATAGCGGATCGTAAGCATCGTTCTTGTCGCTGTAGACACCCGACACCAACACAACGCTTTGGTAAGGCATGAAATGGGTCTGGATCAATGCGAGACGCTTCTCCGTTTGCCTGCTCCGGTGCGTGATGTATTCGATTGCGCGCGGCCGACTTTGCGTATTCGACCAGACACTGTGCTGAGTGAAGGTTGTGGCGGTCAAAAGAAACGCGCGTATGAAGTGTTCGAAGAAAACGTGGATGTCGGCAAGACTCTGATCGGGCTGCTTGCCCATGGCGATCTCCTCGCGGTTGGTTTGAGGATGTGGCGCTTGTCGTGATGACAAAGAACCTACCAGTAAGTGTAGCAGTTCTAGCGTCCAGCTGCCCTGTAGAAATGAGCGCCTTTAAAATAGGGAACTATATCGGTATCTACCCTAAGTAGCCATTATTGACCATTTTCTGAAACTCCGCCATATTGTACACGCCGATAAGCGCACGTTTCGGGTCTGCCTGATCTTTTAGCCATTTCATTGCGGCGGGTTTGTAGCCGCCACCGTCCATGAGAATTATCGTCGGCACTCCGATTTTGATGATGTTGAACAGCGCAAAGGGATATTTCTCATCCACGCTCCCGCTACTCTGTTGCCATTTACACTCGATGATAAGGCCGTCGGGAAATCGCTCTTGATTTATCACCAACACGTCGCACTTTCTCTTGGTTTCGTAGATGCTCGTACCACATGGCACTTGCATAGCGTACTGTTTACCGCCTACGCTCTTGCGATTCTCGAACACTTGCTCTTTATGATCCCAAAACTCAACGTAGCCGTTATCCTGCAAAATGCGCTCTATAAAACGCTCCAAAACATCACCTGTTTTATTCGCCTGTCTGCCGCCGTTTGGTGGCGTAGTTTCTGATGATGAGTTCATTTTCCTTGCCGCGCTGATGCCCTTTGCATGATACCGAGCGCGAGGCCGATACCGTTTCAATAGTGTACCCCGCGTACAGTTTCCGTACAAACGGCGTATCGCTGTTTGAGAGCATGAAATAACCCCCTTTATCGGCTACCTTACGGCAAAACGCGGCAAGTGCCGTATGCTCCACGTCCCCAAAGCCACGCGAACTGTAGCCCTCGTATGTCTCATGGTACGGGGGATCAAGGTAGTAGAAATCTCCCTTGTGCGGCGTTATTTGCGAGAAGGGTTTTTGCTCAATGTCCGCGCCCCGTAGCACCTGTGAACAGGCACGCAGATTTTCCTCGTCAAGAATGGGGGGGTCTTTGTAGTCGCCGATGGGCACGTTGAACTGCCCCATGCGATTGACGCGGTATAGCCCGTTGAAGCAGGTTTTATTGAGATAGATGAAAAGCGCGGCGAGTTTGGTAGAGTCCTTTTCCTTGAACAGCCGCTCTCTCGCTCGCGTGTAGTATTCGGGCGAATGCCGCGAGGCATGGATTTTGAGGGCGCGTATTACGCCGTCCACGTCGTCGCGCACGCGCTGGAAGGTAAGGATAAGGTGAAAGTTGATGTCGGACAGCACGGCCTCTTTCGGTTGCACTGAAAAGTATAATGCGCCGCCGCCTAAAAACGGCTCATGATACACGTCATACTCGTCGGGCATACGTGCACGCAATGCGGGAAGCACTGAACGCTTGCCGCCTACCCATTTGAGAAACGGACGCGCCGTGATCATCTGTACAAGTGGCCGCCCTTGCTCCGCAATCGCCGTAATCATCGCGCCGAACGTCGTACCGAGGGGCTTATGATATTTCGGGTTGCGAGACATCATGCGATGAGTTGCTTATAGGTAAGCGTACCATGTTGCGACACGCGCATGACAATGTCCGTGAAGATGTCCTGCATGGAATTTTCGCGGGCATTGAAGCGATAGGTGAACTCGTCCACGTATTTCTGCAAGTGCTTGCGGCTCATGGAGTGATACGTGCCGTGGTAGCCCCTCTTGAACAATGCCCAAAAACTCTCCGCGCTATTTGAGTGGGCGTTGCCTTTCACGTACTGCCCGCGAGAGTGGCGCACAGCATCATGCGGGTACAGTTTTCCTATCTGCGAATATGACAGCAATTCGTCGCTGTAGAGTTGCGTACCGATTTTGACGTATTCAATGATTTTGCTTTCCAGCGTCCGCATTTTCACGTCCGGCACTACCTTTGCGTGTGTTTTGCCGCCACGCTGTACCAAGCCCATGACAACACTCTTTGTCTTTGTATTGCGTCCCTGCGTGTGTGGCGTGCGCTTGTTGAAGTGTTTGTTGCGCTCTTTGCCGCCGATGTATGTCTCGTCAAGTTCTACTGTGCCGAACAGTTGCCCGTTTCCGTTCACCATTACAGTGCGGAGCCGGTGATCCATGTACCATGCCGTCCTCTGTGAGACGCCGATTTGCTTTGCGAGTTGGAGCGATGAGATGCCTTTCTTTGAGGTAGAGAGCAGATAGATAGCAAAGAGCCATTTCTGTATCGGTACGCGCCCGTGCTGGAAGATAGTGCCGGTCTGTATCGTGAAGTCCTTTTTGCAGTTGGCACAGCGGAAGCGTTTGCCGTCTGCAAAGCGATTTATCTTGGAGTGCTTGCAGTGAGGGCAAAACTCGCCTTTAGCGAAGCGCATATCCTCAAAGAACTTGCGGCACACGTCCTCGCTGTGGAAGTGGGCAGTGAACTCCATGAGCGTCTTGAACTCAAACTCTTTCATTGCCCTATCTTATAGGATCATAATAGGGGTGTCAAGTACGGATTAGGTTGCGCGACTGCGCGAGAACTATGTCAAGTTCTTAGTATTTCTCCCCATATTCCCTCACATTGTTTGCATGTAGCGTTTTGCTATACTGCGGAATATGGCGATTCGACGCGGCGACACCTCACCTGCAGAATGGAACCTCGTAGTGAACAATGGGGATTTGGAAGTGTTGCAGCAAACAGCATCACGTCTTGGTTTCAGAGATGAAGAGAGCGCACTTCGCTTTATGCTGGCTGTATTATCAAAGGCGGCAACTCGTGCGATCACGATAACGGATCAGAACGGCGGAAAAATTACATTGAACCCGACAGCTGATCTTCTCCAACCCCAACCTCAGACGACAGTGTAATGATCCTGTTATGGCAGATGAGCCGAAAAATGATTTTGAGGTTGGAAAATTAGTACAGGAACACGACAAGGACATTTTGGGACTCGCGGAAAAACTTGCAAAATGCTTTTCATTGGATCGGTACGATGTTTTTCAAGAACATATAGAGAAACTGGTACTCAAAACCCTCGGTTCAAAAGATGGGAGAAAAGAGGTAAAGGAATATGCGACTGAGGCAACAAAGGAGTTTCTACAGCACGACACGTGGCGAAAAATAACTTTTTGGCTTCCCATAGTAGTGGCTGTCCTTGCCGTATTTGTAGCTTGGCTCAAGCCGTAGGGTAGTTAGCGATATAGTTCCCTTAAAATAAGGGCATGTTAGCTTATGCAGGGTGGTAGAGGACGTTAGAACCTTAATCGAACAGGAAAAAGACGCAGCTTTTTACATTCCCGACCTAGCAACGATCTGACTTCACAAATACTACTCCGTCCCAGTGAAAGTAAAAGATAGAAAAAAGCGGGGAGCCAGAAGGCCCCCCGCGTTGGTCAACGAACGACCCGCTGCACATACCGGTCTCCTACGGAGACGACCACCTTGCTGCCAGCGTTCCACTCGACTGCCTTTTCGACCACGCCATCGGAGAAGATGTATCCCCCATCAGGCATTTCCGAACTGACAATGAGTGGCCTACCGGGCACGACACGGCCCGTCACGATGCTTGTCCCTGTATTCGGCGATGGGAATGGCTCCCGAACGACGAACACAAGTTCATTGCTCGTGGCCGCCGGAAGCGACGACAGCTTATTGGACTGACCCTCGCGGGTAAGCCCAGTCACCATCGCTGCCACCGAACGTATCCAACCCGTGGAACCCACCCCCGTTGAGACGATGACGCCGCTCGAGGATTGGTGCTCCTTCTGGCTGCCGAACGACAATTCGTAGCGCGCGGAAACGTGATCCTTGCGCCCGATGAAGATGTCGTTGACTCCCCAGACCACACGGTCATCAGCGATTGAGGCCTTCACGAAAGGAAAGCGCTCGAGCCGATGTTTCCCATCCTGCACCTGAGCAATCGCACTCCTCACCGCTTGCGGCGGAAAGAGCATGAGCACCCCGGCGACAGTCTTCGGATCGGGATTGACCGTGAGGACGGGTTGGTTGCCGATGTACTTCGCAAGGTTGACGAACAATCCGTCCGGCCCGCAGACCACGATGAGGTCTTTGTCCCGGAATAGGAAGTTCGGCAAGTCTTCGCGGCGGACGGTCGTGACCGGCAGATCGTTCGGGATCTGCTGCCGCACTTCGGCGAGAGCCGCTTTGTAGGCAGCGTCCTCCTCGTTGTACGGCTCGATCGACTGCCCCCGCGACTCGAGGATGAACTTGGCCGCGCCTTCAGTCAGGCGTTGAAGCACAAGTTCCTCAAGCCGGGAGGGCTTCGTGACGATGACGACTCGGTCCATGGCGCCCTCACTTCTGACCAACGGCGGCCAGAAACTCCGAGGTGATCGCTAGGCTTCCGAGCCGTCCGGTCTTCGCGGCTTCCATGATTGCCGCCCCGAGCAACTTGCCGGACTCGACATCCTTCAGCGGCGCAAGACGAGTCTTGGTCACCTCGGCATCGGTCTCGGCCTCCTTCTTCTTGTTTTTGTCCTGCTCTTCGAGCAGCTCTCCCTGTTTCTTCTCGAGCTCGAGCTTGGTGTCCGCCTCATACTGCTTGACGGCGCGCTCGTTCTCGGCCGCTTTCAGGCGGCGGTCGTGAAGGGCCTTGTCGGCGTCGGTGAGCATGGTCTGGCGCTCCTTCGCGCCGATTGCGCCCTCGACTTCGTCGTCGCTCGGCTCGATTTTGGGGATCGAGCAGGAGTTGATCGTGATGCCGTCGCCGTAGAAAGCGTCGCTGCTGAGCGCCGCCGTAACCGCGTCTTCGACCGCCTTTTGCGAACGAGTGGCCTCTTCGACTTCCAGATCTTTCACCTTGTCGAGCACCGCGCGCAGAACACGCTCGATGACCTTTGCGTTGACGACCTGGACCCAGTTACCGAGATAGCCGCCGCTCCTGGGCTCAACCGTGAAGTCGAACTTCGAAACGGCCGTGCTCGGCGTGAGGGTTGCCGTGAGGCTTCCCTGCACCACGACACCTTGCTTGTCCTTGGTCTGAGCGTCGATCGCAAAGTTGAGGATTTGCGGCGTCGTGGGAACCACGGCGACGGTAGTCATTGGGCCGATGAAGCCGCTGTACGCAAGCCCCCTGTTCGCGGTTCGGCCGTTCTTCAGGAAGAAGACGTGCCCCGTAGCACCTGCGCTACGGAAAAGTCTGATCAACATGGCAACCATCCTTTCTGGGGTTGTTGGTCGGGTTATGTAGTATTTGCAGCTTTCAAAGAGCTGTCTCGTGTACGCTTTACACAATGAGTAGTAAGCCTAGAGTTACGGTGGGTATCTCTGACTCGCGGGAACTATGCCACAGCAGACCTCTTTGGGTCAAGGTAAGCCTTTTGAACGGCTTGCGACCGGCGGCGTGGTCATTTACCTCGCTCTTTTGATTTAACGATTATGACACATCATGAGACGCATAAAAAACTCTTTCTCATTCTAAGTTTTCGGTACGGTACCTCCTCCGGCATTAAATCAGTTCTATCTTCCAGTTTCCTTCCAAAAATGAGCGGCTCAAAATAAGCCCGAAATCAGGTATGCGGGATGGGGGAATCGAACCCCCGACCACAGTTTGGAAAACTGTTATTTTGCCATTAAACTAATCCCGCCTCCGCTCGCCCCGCGAGCCTCGGCGGGCGAGCCCGCTGATATCCGCGGCGAGTTCACCAAACTCTACACGATAGAGACTGCCAACACAAAAACCGCCCTGCTGGCGGACGGTTTTTGTGTTCTCGAGAAGCAAACGTCTCTATTTGACCGCGTCCTTCAAGGTTTTCGAAGCGCGGAACTTCGGCACGCGCATCGATTTTATCTGGATCGAAGCGCCCGTGCGCGGATTGCGCCCCATGCGACCTTGGCGCATCTTGGCCTCGAAAATCCCGAGGCCCGCGACCGAGACCTCTCCGCCGCTCTTCAGCGTCTGCGTGATCATGTCGATCATCGCTTCCACCGCGCGCTCGGCGTCGGCTTTCGTGCAGTTGATCGTCTGCGCGACTTTCTCCACGATGTCCATTTTATTTGCCATGGTGTTGATGGTTTATAAATAAATACTCACTCGACCCTTAGATGCGCCGGAGGCGCTTTGGGCGATGGCGCGGCGCACGCGCGCCGTCTCACCTCACCGTCCGACCATTTTGAGCCGTATTATAGACGTGTCAATGCCCCACATCACCAGCCCACAAATGCTGAGGATAAGTAAGACCCGGACCTAATGTACCGCAAGGTTCCAAAGTGTTTCAAAAAATTGCCGGTAACTTTCAGCGACTTCTTTACCCGAAAGTGTAAAATCCACCACTTGCTCACCGTAAGTGACAAAGCTGACGTTGGCCGGACGCACTTCAATGCTCATTGCGCCTATAGCTAGATTCGGTAGCACGCGATATTCAAACATCGGTTCATTTTTTTCACGCCATTGCAGTCGTTCCCGTTGTGCTTCCGCACCCAAATAGTGGATAGAAATATTTTTTTCCATCTGAATTCGGTGATATTCGTCCCAAAGACCCGTTTCTTTGAAGGTTTTGCTGTAGCGCTCGGTTTGTGTAGCAATGACATCGAACGTACAGCCGTCGGGCGCCTCTTCTAAGAGCTGTAGCTGATGTGCCATAAAGGCGTCGTCGCCTTGATACACCTCAAAATCTTGTTCATGAGTTCCGCTATAGCGACCCTCGAGCTGTCGCATCATCGCGACGGCCGATAATTTCTTCTGATTCATGATAGAAACAATACGCTTAGGCGAGTTAGCACTGAATTTCTTGCGGCCGCGCTGTATCACGTGCTTGGCAAGGCCCAATTCTTCGAGCCGGGCGAGTGCGTTGTAGACGAATTGCTTGTGGAGGCCAGTCGCGAGTACAAGCTTGGATGATCCCGTGTCGTGCCGGGGAAGGAGGGCCAAATATACAGCCGCTTCTTTCTCGGAGAGCCCGAAATTTTCCAAACCCTTCAGCAACTCTTTATTTTCAATTTGGTCAATAATTTTTGACATATCTCTAAAATGGCTTCTATTTACTGATTATACAGTCACTATTTTAGTAGTCAAGCTAACTTGACCTTTTGTATCATTATGCTACAATTTGCAAAGAAAGTAAATAGTTCTTTGAAATCAATCCGCTGCGGCGGGCCGTCCTCCGGGTTTCGGGAGGGGAGCAGAAAATGTCCGACCCCAAAATTTATCAGCTTTCAATCCCTTCTCTGGAGAAGGTCTCGAAAGGAAACGGCCTCCAAGACCTCCTTGATGCGGCTGTTGAAATCTTCGTTAGTTTCCTCCGGCGCGTACATGGACCCGTTGACTACATCGTCGCAGTTTCTGATGACTGGTGCGATCTGGTCATGAGCAACCAGAACTTCTTCGATCATTTCATCAACGAAGCCTTGCAGAAGGCGGAGATGAAGGTTGAAGTTCATGCGAGCTGCGGTGGTGGTTATTCGGGAATTGGCGAGAAGATTCGGAAGGAATTTCCGGATTATCCCAGTCACAGCCCCGGCATTCCGCATGGGCAATGGACCTGCCTCTACCGGATTCGACCCCGTGCTGAGGCATGAAATCGCCTCTCAAAAAGATTTCACCGGTTTGGAGAATCCCGGAACAGATTCTCCCCTCTATTGAGCTTTTGAGAAAACTCGAAAGCTCTGAGAGAAAGTTCTTTGAAAGGAGGTTCAAATGCACTCGATGTAGCGATCCAAATCACGGTATAGAAATCGAAAACCATGATGTGGATTCACCGCATCATGCCGCATTTCCATCATGTCGGTGAGCTAGATTATCTAGTTCACCTGCTGCTGGAAATCGCTCGCATGCTCCACGGAGTGTGTTAGTCCTCCACTAGGGAGGGGCGGAGTGCATGAGTCCGACTTGGCAACAGAACCAGGACTCCGGGGATGCAGCGACCCGACCAAAGTGCTGCTGGGGGAAACAAAAGGAGATACCAATGCTTCCCCTTTCTACTGAGCATTTGAATGACGATTCGATTGCTCACAGAAAGCATTACAAAAATAAACAAATTATCTTATGCACGCAATACTCATGGAACTCATCCACATGAACCGCATGCGTCGGTCCAAGAAAGCAGCTCGCACTGTGCGTAAGCCATCATCAGGCAAACAGTATCGGAGTGGAAATTGACAACAAAATACTAAAATCAAATCAGGCGAAAGCCGGTAGCGTCAGGCTTTTTTCTCCGACGATAACCCTACTGAAGTTCTTTTTCCCTATCTTTTCGCTCGCGCCGATGATCTCAAGCGACAACGTATTTCCGCTTTTGTCGACGTCCACGTACATTTCCGGCGCGACTTCTAGGGTTTTAGCAACCCTACCAGATCGGAGCGCGAAATTGAGGGCATCTGCTCGCTTGTCGTAGGTGATTTTCATTGCGATAACAATCGGTGAGAATTATCCTCATGTTTAGCGCGCGTACTCGATGACGCGGGTTTCGCGGATGACCGAGACTTTGATCTCGCCCGGGTATTGGAGCTCCTTTTCGATGCGGTCGGCGATGTCGCGCGCCAATTTGCGCGCTTCAAGATCGGTGATGGCTTCCGGCTTGACTATGACCCTGATCTCGCGGCCGGCGGCGATGGCGTAGCTTTTCTCGACACCGGGCTGTTGGTTGGCTATCGCTTCTAGGTCTTCGAGGCGCTTGATGTAGTTCTCCACTGAGTCGCGCCGCGCGCCGGGGCGGCCGCCGGAGATGGCGTCGGCGACCTGCACGATCATGCTTTCGGGCGTCTCGTATGGATACTCTTCATGGTGCGCCTGCATCGCTTTGATCACGCGCTCGTCCACGTTGAATTTTTGCAAAATGCGCCGGCCGATCTCGACGTGCGTGCCGGGCACTTCGTGGTCCACCGCTTTGCCGATGTCGTGGAAGAGGCCGCCGGCGCGCGCGACCGCAGGATCGGCGCCCAATTCTTCGGCGAGCATGCCGGCGATGTGCGCGACCTCTATGGAATGGTCGAGAACATTTTGCCCGTAGCTCGTGCGGAAATAGAGGCGCCCCAAGATCATCAACAGCTTGGGATCGAGGTCGGAGAGGCGCACCGCGTAGGCGGCTTCGGCGCCTTTCTTTTTGATGATGGCGTTGATCTCCGCTTCGGCTTTCTGCACGGTCTCCTCGATGCGGGCAGGCTGGATCCTGCCGTCAAGAATGAGGTTCTCGAGCGCGATGCGCGCTACAGCGCGGCGGATCGGATCGAACGAAGAGAGCGTGATCGTGCCTGGCGTATCATCCACGATGACGTCCACGCCGGTTTGCCGCTCGAAGGTGCGAATGTTCCTGCCTTCTTTGCCGATGATCTTGCCTTTTATCTCATCGGAGGGCAGGGTGACGGTCGTCGCCAAGACGTCGGCGACGACGGAATTGCCGAGGCGGTGCACGGCGGTCGTGAGGATCTCCTTCGCTTTTTGCTCAAGGCGCTCGTTGCTGGAGATCTCGAGTTTGCGCATCCTGCCTTCGAGATCGGCCTCGTACTGTTTCTCGACCGATTGCATGAGCTGTTTCTTCGCATCGTCGGCGGAAAGTTCGGCGAGCTTTTCGAGCGCCGTCTGACGGTCGCGCAGGAGCGCGTCTGCGCGCTCTTTGGCCGCTTGCACGTCCTCGTTTTTCTTGACGATCGCCTCCTGCTCGGCATCGAGATTGGTCTGCCGCTTGTCCAAGAGCTCCTCGCGGCGCACGAGCCGCTCCTCCATCTGCTTCAATTCGCGCTCGCGCTCTTTGAGTTCGACCGCGATCTCGCGCTCGCGCGTCTGCGCGCGCTCTTGAGCTTCCTCGGTGATCTTTTTGGCGCGCTCTTCGGCGTCCAAGATCATCTTGCGGATCCGGAGTTCCATCGAGCCGCGCTGTCCGAGCAAAACGAGTATCCGGAGGAAATATCCGACGACGAGCCCGCCGGCGCCTGCGGCGCCGAGGAGCAGAAGTATTATTTTTAATGACATACGCGTGTGGGTATCCCACCGCGCATCTGGGCTTTACGCTTGATGTATTACGTTCGAGATTCTGCCAAGATCGGCGTTAGGCTGCAATGCACGGTAAACAGGGTTAAATCTAGATAATAGTAATGTCATGCACGATGCATGGTAGCACTAGCCCAGGATCTTGTCCACGATGCCGTAGGCCTTGGCCTCTTCGGCGGTCATGAAATAGTCGCGATCCACGTCTTGCTCGATTTTCTTGATCGTTTGCCCGGTGTTTTTCGCCAAAATCTTATTCAAGCGCTCGCGCAAGCGCAAGATCTGTTTGGCGGTGATCTCGATATCGGCGGCCATACCCTCCGCTCCGCCCGAAGGCTGGTGGATCATGATCTCGGCGTTCGGAAGCGCGAAGCGCTTGCCTTTTTCGCCGGCCGAGAGCAGGACCGCGCCCATCGAAGCGGCCATACCGACGCACACGGTGGAGACCGCCGGCTGGATGTGGTTCATCGTGTCGAGGATCGCGAGGCCGGCCGAAACGTGGCCGCCGGGGGAGTTGATGTAGAAGGAAATGTCTTTCTTCGGGTCTTCGGAGGCGAGGAAGAGGAGCTGGGCGACGACGAGGTTGGCGACCGCGCTGTCCACCGGCCCGCCGAGGAAGATGATGCGCTCCTTCAGCAAGCGCGAATAAATGTCGTACGCCCGCTCGCCGAGCGATGTCTTTTCGATGACCATCGGCACGAGCATTTGGGATGTGATGTTTTCCATGGCGCGAGTGTATAGAAAAAAATGTGCGAATGCAAATTCATTGATTTTTCAACAAAATAGATTAGATTGTGGGCTGAGTTTCGTGGGAGAGTGAAAAATGAGCCAACAGTTACGGTCGTACGACGTGATTCCGCCGCAAGCGCAATCCGCGCTCGTGATCTTGCGTTCGGAGAACTACTGCCTCTTCACTCAGAAGTCCGGAGGAGGGGGAATCTCGTGGTTGGTTGACCATGAGGTTTGCCGTACGACCACCGAACAGCGTCCGCATCAGTGGCTTCACCGAATCGCGGGACAGTTAGTTCTCGACTATGTAGAATTGATTGGCTAGGTTGCTACAACAGAGGAGCCTTGAAGGGGGCGCGAAAGCGTCCCCGCACTATTTTTTTATTGGTTCTCCAACAGCTCCAAAACTTTCTCGTTGCGCAGAGCATGGGCGATGCCGGCGCGGAGCCGGTCGGGGTCGGCGGCGGGGTACATTTTCTTTGCATGCTCCAACTCGTGCTTGATCTGCGATTCTTCGGGTACGATATTTTCCTGCCGGGCGATCTCGGAGAGGATGAGGCGGATCTTGGCGCGTTTGTCGGCGGCGTCTTTCCATTCGACGCGCAATTCTTCGCGCGTCTTCTTTATCTGCGCTAGATAGTGTTCGAAATTGGAGCCCGTGCGCGAGAGGTCTTCGGTGAGCCGCGCTTCCATGTCGTCCAACTCGTATTCGCGCAGGACGGCGGGGTAATGAATAGTGGACTGCTGTACGAGATCGTCGAGGATCGCACTGCGGCGCGCTTCGCGCGCCCGCGCCGCCTTCTCGGAGCGCATGTTGGCGCGCACGGCTTCCGTGAATTGCGCCGCAGATCCGTAGCCGAGCGACTGGGCGAAAGCGTCGTCGAGCGGGGGCAATTCGCCCTCGACTATCGCACGCGCGGCCTCTGCGGCCGCGCGTGCTTCTTCCCCCGCCTGCATTTTTTCTATGCGTGCGCGTTCGCGCCGCAGGTGCGTGAGCGCTTCTTTATGTTCTTCATCGGCAACCTCGGCCGCCTCCGGAGCAGTCGGCGGATGATTTTTCGCGAGCGTCTTCCAATCGGGAAGCTGGACTTCAGGCGCGCGCGCCGCGCGCGCGGTGAAAGCGAGCGGTTTATCCGCTTGCGGCGCTTCGGTCTGCACGCGCGGCGCCTCAATGACGAGCACGTTTTCTTTCGCTAAAATTTCCGGCAATTCACTCTGTATCGCGCGCTCGGCCGCGCGCTGTAAAATCGCCTGCTCGCCGTACGTGGCGACGATGCGCTCTATGGGCGCTTTCCCCGGACGGAATCCGTCGAGCTTTGCCGTGCGCTGTAATTCTTTCAGCGTTTTCTCGCGATAGTTCGCCATCCGCTCTGCAGGAATTTCCGCGCGCACTTCGATTTCCCACGCGTTGTCGTCGCGCGTTATGTTCACATTGCCGGATCGCATTGCGGGAGTGTAGCAGAAAAATTCACCCGGCACTTTTTATGCTGTATGTTCGCGCCGATGCTTCAGGGATTGTCCGGATAACCAAGTTTAACCGATCCGAGGTTTTTAAAAAGTGCCGGGCTCACTGTTTGATCGTTATCGTCGTCGTTCCGGCAGGAATGTACGGGACCTGGTTGTGCGCGGCGCTCTCCTTGTTGAGCTGTTCGCCCCAGAAATAGAGTCCGCCAGCGATGAGAAGCACGACGACGATGACGGTGCCGACG
>Ga0105164_10000799_pt1 | contig 20650 bp, 28 predicted proteins | sample VDWuncwatermetaG_FD_89674 | JGI IMG/M metagenome (GOLD analysis project Ga0105164, IMG submission 89674) | Wastewater microbial communities from Netherlands to study Microbial Dark Matter (Phase II) - VDW unchlorinated drinking water | ecosystem: Environmental > Aquatic > Freshwater > Drinking...
TGACATTTCTTACATAAATACATATAGAAATTTATTATATAAAAATCTTATGTTTTCCACGCATCAAGCACAATATTCCAAAATACAACTTTTTGTTTGTTTTAAAGGGTGGAATGTATATTATCTAACCTCTTTATTTCACTCAAATTTCATTACTCTTCCTTCAAAATCTTCTTTCATAAGCAAAACAACCCTTGAAGGCTTGTGCTCATCAATTAATTTATATTCAGCATATGTAGCTATTTGTTGCGCGAATTCCTTTACTTCATCATGCTCAGGCATATGTGCATGCTCAAGCCTTTCTCTTGACATCCCAACCCACATATAAGCTTTGACTTCAACAAACATTGGATTGCTTAATTTGATAATATCAGCCCATTGTTCAGCGTAAACCATGTTTAAGCCTTTAATTAAAGTAAACCTCAATACAGTTCGTGTTTTTTGTCTCAAATTTGGCAATATGCTCAATGTTTTACACAATCCTTGCCAAGCGTTCTTAATGACAGGTCTGTCAATAATGTTAAATAATTCTTCATTTGGCGCATCAACAGAAATATAAAGCTGTGTTGGCGGTTCTTCCAGCAACTTTTCAATTCTATCTGGCAATAAACCATTGCTAACTACAAATGTCGAGAAATTTTTTTTCTTGTATTCTTTGATTAATTCCGGCAATTTTGGATATAAAGTTGGTTCTCCATCAAGAGAGATGGCAACATGCTGGGGCTTCATTGCCCTTTCAAACTTTTCTTTGCTTGTTTTTTCATTTCCCCCGAATCCAGAAAGCAATTTTCTTTGCGCATGCAGGGTACCTTCAACTATATCTGAAGGGTCATCAATTTTTTCCTGCATTGCCGGTTCTGTATGATATCTTAAGTCGCGCCAGCAAAAAACACAAGCATTATTGCAAGTAAAAGTGGGTGTCATCTGAACACACTGATGGCTTTTAATGCCGTAAAATTTGCTTTTATAACAACCGCCTTCTCCTCTTAAGTCGCTCTTAGTCCAATGACATGTTTTGACTCTTGTATGATTTCCAACAACTTCATACTGCTGATTCTTCAATATTAATTTTACATCCGCTGTTATCATAAGTTGAATAAAATCCAAAGCTATATAAATTTTGAGGTTTTCAAGCTATTTATGGACTTAAAGTCTGCGTTAAAGAAACTCGAAGAAAAGCCGCTTTTTAAGGAATGGAAGCATAAAAATAAAAATACTTACCTTTCTTATGCTTTTAAGATTCCGCAAGAAATGGACGCTAATGAATGGCAATTGGGCTTCTATGATAAGAAAAAAGACAATATAACAACTTTTGTCATAACTGGAGATACTGTCAACATCAGACCTGAAGAAGAATTATTTAAAAACGAAGAAATGGAAGTCAATGAAATAGAGATTGATAAAGTAAGGATGACATTTGATAATGTAGTTTTAAAAGGAAGTGAATTTCAGCAAAAGAATTATCCAAAAGACAAAAGCATAAAGACAATCGCAATATTGCAAAACTTGCCAAATTTTGGAAATGTATGGAACTTGACATATATAACAGAAAGCTTCAATACATTGAATATGAAGATAGATGCTTCAAGCGGCAAAGTTCTTGAGCATCACATCTCATCGGTATTTTCCTTTAGAATGAAGTAATTGCAAAATAACTTAATAAAACTATATTTCTTAATTACGAATTATTTAAATACAAGTTGTCAATTATAAGTTCAGTTTTCTTTGTGGTTAAAATGGTTTTAAAAGTGAAAATAAAGAAAGATACAGATGTCAAAACGCCTTTTTATGCCCATAAAGGCGATTCAGGCGTTGATTTGTATGCTGCAGAATCTTATTTACTTAAGCCAATGGAAAGGAAGCTGATTGGGACCGGAATTAAAATTGAAGTTCCTTATGGATATGAAGCTCAGATAAGGCCAAAAAGCGGTCTTGCTATAGAACATGGAATAAGTCATGCCAATTGTGTAGGAACAATTGACTCATCTTACAGAGGAGAAATAAAAGTTCCAATGATTAACCTTAGCGATAAGCCTTATAAAATCGAAATAGGAAAGAAAATAGGTCAAATGGTTTTTGCAAAAGTTGAAGATGTCATTTTTGAAGAAGTTGATGAACTTGGAACTACATCAAGAAATGATAAAGGTTTTGGAAGCACAGGCTTAAATTAATTGTTTTTATAAAGAGGTGAATTTATGGGAAAAGACACTAGCAAACCAATTAGATTCAAAACAATTCAGAAAAATACAAAAATAGGAGACTTTGCTGTTGAAGAGCATAATGAGATAAATCAAGAAGAGCAAAAACCAATAGACTAGTATAAAAGTGGTTACAGAACTAACTTATAGAAAAACTTTATAAATAATGCCGAATTTATAACAATTGGTAGTTTTTGATGCCATTAAAAGATAAATTCTCGCTAGGAATACTAATTTTCTTTCTTATAATAGTATTTGCATGTTCTATTCAACAAGTTAAAAAACAACCAGCTTCTAAAATTCCTGCATCTAATATCAAAGAGAATGCTGCTGAATCGATATTAACTCCAATATTAAACATTGTTTCTCCAAAAGATAATGCATTGATAAAAAATACGACTCTGAATGTGGAAGTGCAAGCAGAAAACTTTAAACTTGCGCCTGTAGGAAGTCCTGTTAAAGAGGGTGAAGGTCACTTTCATGTTTGGTTGGATAATGAGAAAAAACTCGGTCCTCAAACTACATTCACATTTGAAAATGTTGTAACAGGCAAACATACAATAGTTGCAGAACTTGTTCAAAGCGACCATTTTTCCTTAACTCCAAAAATTGCCAAATCCATAACAATAAATATTGATTCTGGCATTGATGAAAAACAGAAACAAGTCAATAATCAAGCTGATGTAAGCGAATTTACAGTTGAAGCTGATGACAAAGGGTTTTATCCAAATACGTTGCAGGCAAAAATCGGCGACAAAGTAAAAATAAATTTTAAATTCAGAGACGACTCGATATATTTTGCAGGTTTGGATGTTAAAGGACCATTTCCAACACTTAAGTATAAATTAAAAAGCGCTCAGCCTTTAACAACAGAATTTACAATGAACCAAGAAACAAAAATAGATTCCTACTGGCCTTCGTCTGGTGTGCATAAAGCAACTTTGACTGTTGAAGTTGCTAAATGACAACTCAATTAAAAACTTTAATTCTAAGCTTATTGGTGTATTAATCTAAATGCTCTCATCATTTCTTAAAACTTTTCAATAAACTATATAAACCGATAAACACTATCCAATTCCATGATTAAAAACTTTGAGCCGAGATTATATCAGCAAACTATCTTAGCAACAGCTGCCGAAAAAAATACATTGGTTGTTCTTCCAACAGGTATGGGGAAGACAAATATTTTTCTAATGCTTGCTGCCCAAAGGCTCAAGCAATATCCAAATTCAAAAGTGCTTTTTATTGGACCAACTAAACCATTGATTGACCAATACATGGACGTATTCAAAAGACATTTTGAAATCGAAGAAAATAAGATGGCAATTTTTACAGGAATGGTAAGCCCTGAAAAAAGATCAGAATTATGGAAAACTTCAAAAATTGTTTTTTCAACTCCGCAAGGGTTGGAAAATGATATTATAAGCGGAAGAATAGATCTTGAAGAAGTCTGCTTGCTGGGAGTTGACGAGGCGCATCGCGCAGTCGGAGATTATGCTTATGTTTTTGTTGCAAAGCAGTTCATGAAGCTTTCAAGATTTCCAAGAATCATCGCAATGACAGCTTCTCCAGGCAGTGATATGGACAAAATACAAGAAGTTTGCAAAAATATGTTTATTGAGGACATTGAGGTAAGGACTGACGATGATCCTGATGTAAGGCCTTACGTTCAGGAAATACAAATAGAGTGGGTTAATGTTGATTTGCCAAAAGTTTTTTTGGACATACAGAGATTTTTATTATTATTTTTAAAGGAAAGATTCGAAAAATTAAAAAAATCCGGAATACTGCGAATATCCGAATTGAAATATGTTACAAAATCAGAATTATTAAGATTGCAGGCTGGTATCAGAAGCAGAATTTCTCAAGGCGAGAAAGATTTTATTTTATGGAATTCTATATCTTTGCTTGCCGAGGTAATGAAGGTTTATCATGCGCTTGAACTTTTAGAAACACAAGGGATAGTTGCCTTGCATAAATATTTTGAAAAATTAATTGCCGAGTCTAGTACAATAAAAACTAAAGCCATAAGGTCTATTATGAATGATTCAAATTTTAGATCTGCTATGATTAAATCTGGTATTTTATTTGAAGAAAAAGTAGAGCATCCAAAATTGATAGAATTGCAAAAGATTGTTGAAAAAGAGATAAATGAAAATGTTAAGATTATAATTTTTAATCAATACAGAGATAATGCCGCTGACATTATTGAAAAAATAAATAAAATTCCAAATGCAAAGGCAAAGATTTTCGTTGGGCAACAGAAAAAGGGTGAAACTGGATTAAGCCAGAAAGAGCAGAAGCAAGTAATTGATGATTTTAGAAATGGTTTATTTAATGTGCTTGTAGCAACCTCAATTGGTGAGGAAGGACTAGATATTCCTAAAGTTGATTTGGTAATTTTTTATGAGCCGTTGCCAAGCGCAATACGAAGCATACAGCGCAGAGGCAGGACAGGAAGACAAGATAAAGGCAGAGTTATAATATTGATGACAAAGGGCACTAGAGATGAGACTTACAGATGGATTTCCCGCAACAAAGAAAAAAAGATGTATATGAATTTAGCGAAGATTAGGAAAAAACTTAATATTTCTCTATATGAAAAAAAAGAAATTCAAACGGCAAAAAAAACAGAAGAAAAAACAAAAATATTCGCCGACTATCGGGAGAAGGGAAGCGGTGTCATAAAAGAAATTGCCGAAAATGGCGTAACTGTCAGTCTGGAAACATTAGATTATGCAGACTACATAGTTTCTTCCAGATGCGGAATAGAAATGAAATCTGTTGAGGATTTTGTCAATAGCATAATTGATGGGAGATTGCTGGTTCAGATAAAAAATTTAAAAAATAATTTTGAAAGACCGATAATTGTAATTGAAGGCTCTCAAGATATTTATTCTGTCAGAAATGTTCATCATAACTCTATATTAGGCATGATGGCCACGATTGCAGTATCTTACGGCATTCCAATCATACAAACAAGAGATTTTAAAGATACAGCAGCTCTGCTGCAGATAATCGCAAGAAGAGAGCAAGAAGAAACCGGAAGGGATTTTAGCTTGCATGCTGACAGAAAGCCTGCAACACTGAAAGATCAGCAAGAATATGTTGTGAGTTCTTTTCCAGGAATCAATTTAACGTTATCAAAACCCTTATTGAGGCATTTCAGAACAGTAAAAAATATCGTAAATGCAGACGAAAAAGAACTGCAAGAAGTAGAAAAAATAGGTCCTCAAAAAGCAAAGCGGATAAAGGATATTGTTGAAAGCGAGTATAAAGAGAATTGAAAAAAAATGGAAAATTTAAATAATTTATTAGTTCAAATCATTCTCAAATCTAACATTACAAAATTAATTTATCCTATGTGGATTGTATAGGCTATACAATAGCAATAAAGATGAAAATTCCATTTTTGACCGGGGGCAATCAATTTAAAGAAATGAGTAATGTTAGATTTGTTAAATAATTTTTCAGAAATCTTTATATTCTTTCCATTTTATTCTTAATATATGAGTTTTAAGAAATTTTTTATTTGGTTGGTAAAGAATTTAATTATTCTTTTTATTGTGACGCTTACATTCTCCACAGTAACTCTTGCTTTTCCAAATTTAATGAAAGGTGTCTTTGGCGATATCTTTAAGTATGCATCTCCAGACATGCAAAATCAGGTAGTGAGCAAACTAACAGAGAGTTGTTCGTCATTGGATCAAGGGAAAAATTTTGTGACAATAAACCAATTTTGCGCGAACAGAAGTTTGATTGATTCTATGCGTGCAAATTGCGAGGAATACAAAGCTTTAAAGCAAAGAAATATAAAAATTGAAAATGAAGAACAAGTGACCAAAACGTGCGAGCAATTTGAATCCGGAGGAATTGAAAGGAAATGTGATGAAATAAGCCAAACTAGTTCTTTATCGCCGGATTTTAGCAAGATAGGCGGATTATGCAAAGATTATAAAGCTGGAAAAATAAATTCCCAAGAATTTTTCTTCAATACTGTTGGAAGCACTTTGCCAAGTAATCTAGAACTTCCACAGACTGACTTTTTACATAAGTACAACAATTTGATAAACTATCTTAATAATAACAAAATACTTTATTTTTTAATACTGGCAATTTTGCTGGTGATTTTATATTTATTGATTACCGATATTAAATTATTTTTAATTGCTTTGAGTGGGATTTCATTTAGCATTGGAACTCTTATATTGCTTCCTTACTTGGCCATATTGGTTTATGATAAATTTGTCGGAATTGATACATCTCCAATTCTCGGTAGCATGTTAGGAACTGGAAGCGTATTCAACTTTAAGGCTATTGTCAGCGTGATTTTGCTTTTATTCTTAAGAACATACACAAGTTTTATTATAACATTGGGCATTATATTTTTATCTGTGGGAATTGTTGGGAAAGTTTACGAATTTTTAATAAAAAGAGTTAAATTCTATTGCAAAAAACAAAAGAAAAAGATGAATTAAAATTTCATAGCCCTTAACCGTTCTACTCTAATTTTGGTACTAGGATGCGTCATGAATAAAGTTAAAAATGTTTGTCCTCTAAATGGATTGCTAATAAACAGATGAGCAGTAGCAGTTGTCCCGAACCTCATTGGATTTATATCAACATTCTTCTCAATTTTTTCCAAAGCGTCTGCTAATGCATTGCCATTCCTAACAGTTTTCGCGCCTGTTTCATCAGCCAAATATTCCCTGCTTCTCGATATTGCTAATTGTATCAAAGCTGCGACCAAGGGCGTAATTATTCCAAGAATTAACAGGCTTATAAAGTTATTACCCCTTTCATTTCTATCGCTTCCAAATCCCCCAAAAATGGATGACCATCTTGCCATAACACCAATATAAGAGATGACTCCGGCAATTGTGCCGACTATTGTGGAAATAAGAATATCCCTATTCCTAATATGAGAAAATTCGTGCGCGATTACTCCTTTCAGTTCTTCTTCATTTAAGAGTTTTAGGATTCCTTCAGTTGCAGCAATCGCTGCATGTTTAGGATTCCTGCCTGTAGCGAATGCATTTGGAGAATTGCTAGGAATTACATAAACCTTTGGCACCGGCAAGCCGCTTAACTTTGCTACTTCCTTAGCTACCTTAAATAGTTTAGGGCATTCACTTTGCTTAACCTCTTTAGCCTTATACATCCACAAAACAATTTTGCTTGAAAACCAATAAGAACCAAAGTTCATTAAGCCTACAAATATTAAAGCAAAGACTATTCCTCTTTTTCCAAAAAAACTGCCTATCGCCAAGAGTAATGCTGTAAGCACAGCTAACAATACAGCTGTTTTGAGCTGATTTTTAATTGTCATATGAAATGGAATGTTTTCTCAATTTAAAAAGTTAATGGTTTGTTATTGAAATTTTGAATTTTTATTTTTTGCATTTCAAAACTCCAAAAGATTTATATTGAAATGGGTGTTTACTTACATTATGACATATCTCAGAATAAATGGTAGAAATATATTTTATGATAAAAAATTGCCCTATTTAGCAATAGGAGTTGTTGGTTCTGGGCATGGTGGAGAAATTTATGACAGATTTCAACTAGATCCAAAGTCCTGTCTTGGGTATAAGAGTGCTAATCGCACACAAATTTCCGAAGAAGCATTAAAAATAGGATTATCACATGACTTAAGCTTAATGAGAAAATTTCTAAGTACGGGGGTTTTCGAGGGAGGCAATGGAACTGTTGAATTAGATGAAGAAGAAAGGCCTGCTTTTGAAAGAAGTGCGGAACTATACAATGAAGTATTAGCTGCTCTTAAAGGAAAATAAATTATCCAAATTCATAAAACATATTTCTTAATCATTTTATTAAAAAATTCACAAGAAAATAAATTTAAGATAAGCGTAGATTACATTTTATCCAAATAACTGTCAATTCCCTCAATCTGCCTTAGCTTTGTGTATTTAAACAAGAATTCCCTGAATTTATTGTTTACCTTTACTCCATTTTTCTGCAAATCATGGTTCAATTTTCCATAAATTTCTTTTCCTTTTTTGTCCAAATCAGTAAGGATAATGCATTCTTCATTAGAAGCTGAAATATCTTCGGCAATTTGGAACAAAGGCTTTTTATTGAGTTCAACAATATTTTTAATGCCTAATTTTTCCAGAGCAATCTTGTCTTTTTTGCCTTCTACTATCACCAATATGTTGGAATTTATTATTTTTTCAATGTGAAGTTTTAATCTGTCATTATTATTGTAGTTCATTGTCATGTTTAATCTTATCTTATTCATTAATAAGCTCTTTAGGGATATTATTTCCCTGTGAGCTATAGATTCCATAAATTTTTTCACATTTGCAAATCATTCATCTTATTATATAAATCTTTTTATAGCTTCAAACGAAATTGAATTCTAGCCAAATGACATCAAAACCATTAAAAATAATAAAATAATTCCAGAATTATGATTCCTATTAATGTTTCTTTAAGCCACTATAAAAGAAAAGACATTCAGGACGAAATTATTGCTAATTCCACAGATAGAGAAGTTATTGCAAGATTCAATGACAATTTTTCAAAAAGACCCGATATTTTGAAATATCCAAATGATGTTTTGGAGCTTGCAAAGCAAGGCGCAACTTCATTTCATGCATCTGAAGAGCTGTGGAGAAATGCTTTGCAACTAGACACATCATTGAGAAAAAATGAACTCGACAAGTTAAGGATAGGATGGGATTTAGTTCTAGACATAGACTGCGGATTTTTTGATTACTCAAAAATTGCAGCTGATTTAGTGATTAAAGCTTTGAAATTCCATAATGTAAAATCTGTCAGCTGCAAGTTTTCCGGTAATAAAGGTTTCCATATAGGGGTTCCATTTGAGGCGTTCCCTGAAAAAATAAGGGGAGAAGACACAAAAAACATTTTTCCTGATGCGCCAAGGAAAATCGCGCTTTGTATTAGAGAGATGATTAAAAAACCCCTTGGAGACAGAATAATGGAATTCGAAAATAAAAATTTTAATGTCATTATAGAAAAAACCGGTAAAAAAGCAGATGAAATAATTTACGAGCATAATATGACGAGGACATTAAATGCAGAACCATTCTTAAACATTGATACTGTGCTTATTTCCTCAAGACATTTGTACAGAATGCCATATTCTTTGCATGAAAAATCAGGTTTAATTTCAACTCCTTTAAATCCTGATAAAGTATTGCTTTTCAAGAAAGAATTTGCAATACCAAAAAATGTCAGGATAAGCAGTCATAGATTTCTTGATAAAGAGAATGTTGAAAGCAGAGAGGCAAAGCAATTATTAATGGAAGCATTGGATTTTAATATTAAAAATGAAACTGTCAATTCAATGGAGGAAAGAGAATTAAATATTCCTGAAAATGCCTTGCCTGAAGAGTTATTTCCTCCATGCATTAAACTTATTTTAAATGGTCTTGATGACGGAAGAAAAAGGGCATTATTTGTGTTGGTTAATTATTTTACGTCTATAGGTTGGGATTACGGCATGATAGAGAAAAGGTTAACAGAATGGAACATTAAGAACAGAGAACCATTAAAGGAAGTTTATATTATCGGTCAGATAAGGTATCATAAACAAATTCAAAAAAAAATCTTGCCGCCTAATTGCCCAAAAAGAGAAAATAAGATGCCAATAGTAAACCAGCAAAATTATTATACTGATTTAAGAGTATGCAACCCTGATAATTTCTGTTCTAAAATTAAAAATCCAGCACAGTATACGTCACGAAAATCTTGGTTAATAAACAGAAACAAAATCAAATAAACAGATACCGATAAAAATACTAATGATTATTTAAAATTTTAATCTTCATTAAATTATTAACCTCTTCTTCATTGTAGCAGGTTTGTTTTAAACCGCATTTTCTGCATTTGTTTTCATTATCGCAGAAATTTGGAAGTTCCTTGCTTTCCAATAATTTTATTATCTCATCAACTATCTGCTTTACCTCCTGCTTCATGAAAGGGTTGAATGCAATGCGCCTTTTTTCCTTTGTGTCAAGGTAAACAACAAAGCCCTCTTTTATTTCCTTGTTGAAACGCTCTTGCAGGAGCAAAGAGTAAGCTGCTATCTGGATTCTGTGCGATGGCCAAACTCCGTCGCTTGGAGTTCTTCCTGTTTTTAATTCAAAAGGCACATATCTATTGTCATAAACATGAACTTGGTCAATAATTCCTTTCAATCTTAACTCGTCTGATTCAATTCTTATCTCTGAAATTATTTTTGGAGTTAATTTTTCCCATAGTTCTTTCCCAAAAACATTCTTTTCTTCTATGAAACTGAAAATGTTTTTCGCTCTTATGATTGATTCTTCCATAATGAAAGGAAATGATTTTTTGTAGGCATCAAGCATGTTGATTTTTATTTCTTCTAATCTTTTTTTGCTATTTGCTATTGCTTTTCTTAAAATTTTTAGGTATTCTTTCTTGTATAACTCTTGTATGATTTCCAGGGTTGCTTTCTCTTTTATTGAAGTCACAATCTCTTCTTCCTTTTTGTTGATGTTGTCATAAGTTTCATGCCTTATTGAGCCAAGCACAATGCTTTCCTTCGGCGGCTCTTCAAGAAGCAGAACTTTCTCAAGGAACAGCTTTCTGGAACAATAAAGATAAGATGACAGCAAGGAGACGGAGATTTTCATAAAATAAATTGAAGAAAGGGCTTTTAAATAGTTTGTGGCAGGAGATGTCCAGTGGATAGGAAAATTTAAATTGCCTAAGGATAGTATACATTTACAGTATCTCCTAAATAGAATTCTTCACTATTAAGTTTAAAGAAAAATCCATGCAGAAGAGAATTTAAGCAATTCCTAAAAAAGCTTTCGGTTCCAAATGAGGAAGAATTCGCAAAATTGCTTGCAGAAGCAGCTTCAAGAAACACTTACATCGAAACGATAAGCAACAAATATCAGATTATTTTACTTTATGATTTCAATGCTGTTCTTATTTATATGGAATTTATGTGCTAAAGAGAAATGAACATTTTAAGCAATAAGTTTCAGTTAGAGGAAGATATTGATGCCATAATAGATGGAAAGGTCAAACCTCTTGGCAACGGAGCAATGGTAATTGCTTCAAAGAAGTATATTGGAAGAAAAGCCTATGTTGTAATCAGAAAAAAGAAGTAATCATGCCACACAGTTACTAAAACATAATATTTAAATATGTCCTTGCAAAAAGTTTTTACTATTTAAAAAGGGTGAGAATATCGAAAGAAACACAGACATAAAAATAAAATGCTACAAATGCGGCATCGAATATTCAATGGATGTGATGCGCACGGACCCAAATGGGAAAAATATTGTTTGCAGGAATTGTCTCGAAAGGAAGATATATCACAAGCAGCTTTCTCAATCAAAAGCGAATGAAGCTAAAATTCAAGTAAAAGAAGAATCTGCTATGAAAGAATATTTTTGCAAAGCTTGCAAATATAATTTCTCAAGGGCAAAACATCTGACAATTAATACATGCCCTTATTGCGGCTCAGGATCGGTAATGACCAAAGGAAGCACTGCAAAAATCATAGCCGATGCTTCGAAGATGAAAGGAGATTAAAATGCAAGATATTATGGTCCCATGCAAGAAATGCGGCAACAAAGTTACTGCTTCTTCTTTAAAGCTGGATTTGGACGAAGGGAAAGTAATTTGTCCTGATTGCATTAAAAATAAAGGCATACACAAAGAGATACAGCAAGAAGTTCATCATAAAGCCGAGACTCCAAAATTTGAAAAATCAGCTGTGCAAGAAGAAAAATCCAATAAAGTAGGCCACAAATGTAATTCCTGCGGTTACAAGTTTATGATTAATGTTGAGACAAAAAGCCCGAAGTATTGTCCATATTGCAATGCTAGGGTTATGACTTTTTGATTACAATTACATTTTAATTAAAAAACAAAAAATATAAATAGATGTAATTGTATTTCTTCTATATGCAAGTTATTAAACATAAGAATTACTATTATTTAGCACATTCTTTTAGAGCGGATGGCAAGGTAATTCATAGAGAAAAATACCTTGGAAAAGAGTTGCCAAAAAATCTGGAAGAGATAAAAGAAACATTTCTGCGCATGTGCATGCAGACCACATTTAAAAAATTAGACGTTATTAGGAAGAATTTCAGAATTGAATGGAAAAAATATCCAGAATCAATTAAGAAAGAGATTCTTATTGATTTATCAATCTCGTTTACTTACAATACAAATGCTATAGAAGGCTCAACAATAACATTACATGAAACAGAAGATATAATAAAAAGGAAAATATCGCCAAACAAGCCCTTAAGAGATGTTCAAGAGACAATAACCCATTCTAAAACATTTTTCAAAGCTATCAACGAAAAGTATGAGCTTTCTACTACTATGTTGCTTAAGTGGCATAAAGAGATATTTTCAGATACAAAGCCCGACATTGCAGGCAGATTTAGAGATTACCTAGTGCGAGTTGGTGGTTACAGAGCGCCAGATTGGCAAGATGTTAATAAATTGATGAAAGAGTTTTTTGAATGGTACAATAAGAACAAGAGGGTAATGCATCCTGTAGAGCTTGCAGCCAGAGCGCATTACAAATTTGAGAAAAATCATCCTTTTGGAGACGGTAACGGCAGAGTTGGAAGATTGATTATTGCTTACTTATTAAGAAAATCAAAGTTTCCGCTTTTGATAATCGAGTACAAGAAAAGAAAGTCCTATTATCACGCACTTTCAAAAAATGAGAATGATTTTGTTAATTGGTTTATTAGGAGGTATGTCAGTGCGCATGGGAAGTATTTGACAGGGTAAAAAAGAAAGAAAATACCTAAAATATTGCCCTTACTGCAATGCAAGGGTTATGGGAATCTGAGGCAAACATTATAGAAAATAATTCAAAATATAACACTATTTTTTGTAGTGAATTCAATGGCAGAGAGTGAAAATCTAAAATGGCATGGTATTATAATCTTTTAGATTATAGTGCATTTTTGGTTGCATTAGTAATATCAATAATACTTTATGCAATGAAAAGAAAATTTTATCCGAGGAAATATTTATATGGAACTAAAGGAAGTATCATTTTTGGGATTATTGGTTTTCTTATGTCATTCTTATTTTATATGCTATTACCTGCAGCAGGATTTGTTCCATTAATGTTGTTTACCAGTTTACTCCTGATTTTGTTTCTAGGTATCATAAAAAATCGTATCCGTTTAGCTAATAGCAAAAAGCAAATACAAGTTCCATTTACAATATATGTAAGTACTAGAGGATAAAACAAAAAAATTGTGGAAAATGATTATTATTAAAATTATAGCTGGTATATTGACTTCAATCATATCAACCATAATTGGAATCGGTCTTTTTTGGTATGTCAAAGAATCATGGAAGAAAGGATATATTATTTCAGGCTTTATTCCAACTGCTATCTATCATGATAGAAGTACAAGAAAATCATTGAGCATTATAAAAAATCAACAATGCCAAAAAAATGAACAATAAATAAAAAACACTTTAAAACTTAAAAAAATAACTCTACTCTTCCTTACCCTTAGCTTCTGATTCACCTTCAGAATAAGAAGGAACAGCTGCTTTGCTAATAATCATTATGTCGCCAATTGACTTTACAAGCTGGTGCGGCACAATAACTCCTTTTGCAGAGCCTAAAACTTTGTTCAAGAATGAGTTCTTTGTTGCCCTTACTCTCCATCCAAACACCTTGTTTTGAGTCAAAATTGATTCTTCAATATCTCCAAAATACTCTCCATTGTCAGTAAATACTCTCATATCATAAGTTTCGCTTATTTTTTTCATTTTCAGCATTTTGACCTCCAAAAAATTTTAATTTAGGAAATTAAAATTTTTTTCTAATGTATCATATATTAAAATTTAACTGTAAGTTAAATTTTTTTGTCTATATTTAAATGTTTTGGAAAACCTTAATAAAAATCACGAAATTCTTATAACTCATGAAGTACAAAAATCTAGTATTTTTAGGCACATCACATATTGCAAAACAAAGCCTTAATGAAGTCAAAAAATGCATTGAAGAAGAGAAACCTGATGTTATAGCTTTAGAGCTGGATAAAAAAAGGATGCAAGCCCTAATGACCAAAGTTCCTGAAAGAATTAACTTAAGAAACATAAAGCATATTGGATTGAAAGGATTTCTTTTTTCTGCATTTGGTGCGTGGGCAGAAAGGAAACTTGGCAAGCTTGTTGGAATCAAGCCAGGATCTGAGATGAAACAAGCGATTAAGATTGCTAAAAATGAAAAAATTACCATAGCTCTGATAGATCAAGATATTGAAATAACACTTCGAAGACTCTCAAACTCGATAACCTGGAAAGAAAAAAGGAATTTTTTTGTTGATATTGCTGAATCATTGTTTGCAAGGAAAAAAGAGATAGAATTTGACTTAACAACAGTTCCTGACAAAAAAATAATTAAAAAATTGATGGAAAAATTAAAATTGCGCTACCCAAATGTATATAATGTCCTAATAGATGAGAGGAATATAGTTATAGCAAGAAATATCAAAGGCTTAATGAATTCCAGCCCAAATAAAAAAATTCTTGTTATTTTGGGAGCAGGCCACATTGATGATGTTTTGGAACTAATAAAACATGGTGAGGAAACAGGCATTAGATTTAGTTTTTCTGTTGGACAAAACCAATATCTTTAAATACCATATTTCTAATTGAGCCCAGTATGGGAGAATTAGTAGATTTGCAAAATAAAATATCGAAGTATTACAAGTTTAATCCGCAAGAATTGAGGGCTTTGATAATATCAATAATTGCAATTGCATTTGTTATTTCTTTCAAGGAATGGGGCACTACAAAATTTGATTTTGGCGCAGGTATTTACAATTGGTTTAATGCAATTTTGATAGTTGCTTTATCCATGCTTATTCATGATGCAGGACAACGCATATGGGCCCTTGCAATTGGCTATAGGTTAGAATTTAAGATGTGGTCTTTTGGTTTATTGGCTGCGTTGATAGTTGCATTCATAAGCAATGGAAGCTTATGGATAATTGTGCCTAGTGGATTTATGCTGCATCATCTTGCAGGTCATCGACTTGGATTTTTTCGATACGGCATAAATTATTTTGGACAGGCCATGGTTGCATTTGCAGGCGCACTTTTTACTTTGATGTTAATTATTTTTTTGAAGGTCTTGAGCGCTTTCTTTCCGAATCCATTATTGCAAAAAGCAATATTTTTTAATGTTATTTATGTTATCATAAGTTTATTCCCCATTCCGCCTTTGGATGGCAGCAAAATATTATTTGGAAGCAGAATGCTTTATGCTTTTGCCTTTCCTGCAATAGCTATTGCATGCATTCTAATAATTGTGAATATTCCAACTTTTCTTGCATTAGTTCTTTCATCTTTAGTTGGAATGGTGTTGTGGATAGTGTATTACATAAGCTTTGAAAGAAAAATTTGGACAGGCCCAAAATAGAGGTTATAATGTTTGATTTACATAAAAATTGGATGGAGTTATTCTTTTTAGTTCTTATGATTACTGGTATTCTTATTGCATTATCGGCTCCTAGTGCTTTTATAAGTTATATCATAATATTAATATCTGGGATTTTTGCAGGAAGAATAATTTACGTACGAAAGAATAAAATAAAGTTTCCTTATTTCATGATTATTGCAGGTTTTGTGATAGGTTATTTGATTGGTGTTTACTATGGGAGCAGGGAAATTGATATTTTATTATTTGGAATTGGGGCATTCTTGGGATATAAACTTTATGATAACCAAATTTTAAAGGATGCGGGATCTTAGAATGAGATTAAATTATCTGTTTTTTGATTATATTGGTTATTTACAGCAATCGAAATTCTATTGAATTAAAAATCTGGCATAGATAAGTTTAATATCTACTTTGAAGTAGTCAAAAGAAAAAGATTTAAAAAGACCTCTATATATCTCTAGATTATGTAAGATAATCCAAAAATCTCTGCCGATTAGTTCAAAAATGTATCACGTAAAAATGAATAACAAAAAATCAGAATCTGGTTTAGTAATAATAATTGTATTGCTCGTTGTAATCTTCTTCTTTGGCTGGCTTATTAACATAAATCAGAGAGAATGCAAGAGCAATAAAGATTGTAGCACAGATTCTTATTGCGGTTCTGATTTTTCATGCCATCAATTTCCGACAATACAGAAAACAGTCGTTCAGTACAATTTTTTGGCTCCATCAATCATAATTGGAATTGCTATTGTAGTTGCAGCAATTCTGTTGAGATGGAAGAATGCGCCTTCAGAAAATAAACAAGCTCTGAAAAATCAAATTGAGCAGCAAGTTCCTGAAGAAATACCAGAGGATATTGAGCCTTACTACAAAAGTGAGAATAAAGTAAAGATTTTGTAGGTTGAAAATGAGTTTACCCGTATGCGATGTAACAATGCGGTTTAAAGCACCAAAAGTTCCGCCAGATATTGATGTAGATTTAGAAGGAAGAACTATCATCTCCGATTTTAACATTAAACCTTATGGAGAGGTGATTGTTTTTTCTGATTACACAACAAATCCTGACGGAACAGTGGATGTGACAGGAGATTATACACCAAAGGAATTAACAGAAAGAATGGTAAGAATGGGCTACCAAATTGCAGAAGAAGGTCTAGGAAGGTCTATTAGAGGATTCGATGGTGTAGTCATTTTTTCTTATCATGGTTATCGCAATTTAGCTAGAAATATAAGGGAACTTAATGTTGAATTAACTCGTAAAAAATAATATAATCTTAAAATTTAACAGAACTAACTAATAATCCTGTCCACCTCTTTCTTAACATCTTCAAATACCTTTTCCAAAGGCCTTGATGAATCAATAATTTTAATATTGTCATCCAATAAATCTGAAAGTTTCAAAAAATTCTTTCTTACATTAATCATGAAATTAAGTTGTTCAAATTTCTCTTTTTTTCTATTCTCTATTCTTTTGATAGCAACAGAGGGCTCAACATCAAGAACAAAAGCAATATCGGGCTTTCTAAATACCTTGTTTTCGTCAATTAAACTTCCTATATCCAATCCTTGCGCGCCTTGAAATGCTATAGTGGAATAATAATATCTGTCGCAAAGAACTATATTAAGCTCATTTTTGTTTATGTTTTTTAAGAACGGCTCAATTGTTGTTTTTAAATGTTCATGCCTGTCATTAATAAATAAATCCAGCAATTTTCTACTGCTGGCTTCAGGCTTTCTGTCTTTGTTGAGCATCTCCCTGATTTTGGTTCCATAAGTTCCATTTGTAGGCTCTCTTGTAGTCAATATTCTGTATTTCTTATTTATGGAGAACAAGTAATTGTGCAGCATTTTTACTATTTCTGTCTTGCCGCTGCCGTCAAGACCATCAACAACTATAAACAAGCTGTTTTTCATATGGATTTAGTTCTGCATTAGATTTATTAAGTTTGTGATTATACCATAAACAACATTTAAATAAAAATAAAAAAAACAAAGCCTATGATAGTAGTATTGACTGATTTTGGGAATTCTGAATATCTGGGAGTAATGAAAGGAGCAATCAGCTCTATAAATGAAAATTCAAAAATAATTGATTTGTATAATTTTGTCACTCATCAGAATATCAAAGAAGCGGCTTGGATTCTTTACAAGAATTACAAGTATTTTCCAAAAGATTCAGTTTTCTTGTGTGTTGTAGATCCAGGAGTCGGAAGCAATAGAACATGCTTGGCAATTAAAACAAAAAATTATTTTTTTGTTGGCCCAGATAACGGATTGATGTATAAGGCTGCTGTTGAAGATAAAATTGTCTATGCAGTTGAACTGCCTGTTAAAGATGCTTCAATGACTTTTCATGGCAGAGATATATTTTCAAGGGCAGCAGCTCGGCTCGAAATGGGCACTTCAATAGAGCGGCTAGGAGAAAAAATCACGCTCAAAACAAGACTTGATTTTCATCTCAAAGGCAGAGAAGGCGAGGTTGTAAGAATAGATAACTTTGGCAACATAATCACAAACTTAAGCTCGTTAAACAAGATGAATTATGCTGTAGTAAGTAAAAATTTCAATCAAGTGCTTGGCTTTTGCAAGACATATGACTTAGCCCCTTCAAATAAACTTTTCCTCATAAAGGGAAGCTCAAATACACTTGAGATTTCTATAAAGAATTCAAACGCAAATAAAAAATTAAGTCTAAAGATTGGCGATATAATAAAAATCAGCTAAACCTTTAATTCTTCAGCGCTTTTTCTATCAAAATAAAGAGATTGAATATCACGATAAACCTTAGCTTGCTCTGTTGGTTTCAGTCTATTATAACTTTTCATTATTTCAATGTAATTTTCTTTTGCTATTTTCAAATCTAGTTTAGCCAAAGAAATTTTTGCCTTTTTTAAGTTGTTTTGTATTATAGAAACTTCATCAGAGACCTGAAGTTTTTCTAAAATCTCTTTATGATTTGATTTATCTTGTGTAAAGTCATTCACAATTAGATGATTTCCACCGCCTTCAAAGTCATTGGCATTTGCAGGTTTTGCGAATACCCTATTAAAGAAGGAAGGGTTTTCATTGTTTTTAATATTTTCAATCGCGCTTTTAATCTCTTCTTTTGCTTCCAAAATTTCTGCAGGTCCAGCTATTGATGTTCCATCAAATTTTTTTCCGATGCCAAAATCTTCCACATTAAAATTTTTTAAGTAATCTGGAATATCAATATCAGTGCTATTAACTTTATTGCTTGGTACTATATCATTAAGATTAAAGTCAAAATCTGATGTTCCTTTAGCTTCTTCCAAATTTGCTTTTTTTATCGGATCTTTTCTCAATTTTGTTTTTTTTGAGATATTGCCTTTATTTGGGACAACCTCTTTTTTTAAATTCACTTCAATTTCTGATTTTGATTCTTCTACTTTTTGTGTTTTTGTTTCATCAAACAAAGGATGGATATTTTTTGGATTTCTATCAAGAGCAGTGTTTCCAGAAATTGGAGGGGGAGGTGGAAGGATATTTTCAGATTTCGGTTTTGATTTAAGAAAAAACATGTGTGGCAACCTCTTTTTTAGTAGTTTAAATCTATTATTTTAAATATTTATTGTTTTAATCAATAATTTCTATAAATTCTTGAAAAAGTCAGCAAACAAACATCTCAATCATAATCTCTCCAAGTATGTTCGCATTTCTCGCATCTTAAGAACTTTGTTTCAGGCTCATCTCCTGCTCTTGTTTGGACCAGCCAAAAATAAGCTGTTTTATGGCCGCATTTTGGGCATTCTGCTGGAGTTTTTGGGAGTGTCTGTAACTCACCTTTATCTATGACCTCTATATCTTTTTCTGTTCTGATTACAGTCTCTGTTATTGTAGCGCCAGTTACTTGGGTTGTCTTATAACCGCATGAGCAGGCAAGCATCTTTTTATTTTCTTCCTTCCTAGGCACAAGTATCGAGCCGCATTTTGGACAAAACATCTTAATCTGAAAAACGTTAACCGATTATATATAAATTTAACCTTTTTGGAGTATTAAATTTTTGAAGAAATTTAAAATAGACACTGCCCATATTTTTATATACCCAAGCAATGGTATTCTAAAAATAGCCTTGCCAACGATCTGCCTTTCGCTAATCTTGGTTTCATCTAGGTATTGGCCGGTAATAGAGATAGGATTGTTGTCACCCTTGGTTTGGAAATTGTAACCATCGTTTTCATGCCATTTCTTGATTACTCGGTGTATAATTGGAGTATTAGTTTGGTTGCTCCAAAATACAATTATATCTCCAACTTTAATATTCTCAGGCTTATTCCCCCTCAATATCATTATGTCACCTATGTTAAATCCATTTTTGAATGGAAATTGCACAAAATCATTTTTATTTATGTCCATATTGGTTTCATACCATTTTCCGCATTCCTTCCAATATTCATCCAAAGGAAAAAATTTTTCTTCCTCAAAAGAATTTCCGCACATGTTATTTTGGTATTGAACGCACTCTTTAATGTTATAATTAAAGAACTCCACGTACCCATATCCTGAACATCTTTGTTGAGATTTATGTTCCATGCTCTCGCTAACAACAGCAACAACAGGCTGAGATGTTTGAAGCAGCATCCCCAAGCCAGGATAAACAATAAACTTGATAAGAACGAAAGCTATTACTATATTCGCAATCCAACTCCAGATGCTGTTGTCTTCCCAAATGAAATACCACAGCTTTTTCCATCTTTTCTTCCACCTATTCATAAATTTGTTCTTGCCAAAAACAATAAAAAGGTTTTGATTTTTTCGGCTTCATCCAAAAAATCCTTTCGGGGTTGCCATAGCTCACATTTAAACGTACTTTCATTTTTTGGATGAAGCCTTTTTCAAGGTTATTATTTAGCATCATGAAGTTAAATTTCAATCCGTCGCTTCGCGACAATAGTTAGTGCTCAGCAAAAATCTTCTTCCAATGATTTTTGCCTCGCCAATTTATACATTAAAACTAAATAA
>Ga0105164_10000801_pt1 | contig 20638 bp, 19 predicted proteins | sample VDWuncwatermetaG_FD_89674 | JGI IMG/M metagenome (GOLD analysis project Ga0105164, IMG submission 89674) | Wastewater microbial communities from Netherlands to study Microbial Dark Matter (Phase II) - VDW unchlorinated drinking water | ecosystem: Environmental > Aquatic > Freshwater > Drinking...
AACTTTCTGTTTGAATATAACCACCTCCGGAAGCATGGGGGTCTAAACTACGAAACACCCTTTGACAAGCTCCAAAAAGTTACCGAATTATTGAGCTAGTACAGCGGTTCTAATTCCCCCGGGATACGATACCTATCGCCTCAAGGAATTAAGTATGATGTCACCAGAATTCAGTCTTTATCTTTTCTTAAAGAATGGAGCTCCTCTTCGAATTTCTCAACCCCTACCTTCCACAACTTGCCAAAGAAGGGGCCGAAGAGAAACCCTAATGCGGCCACCACAGACCCTACCGAAATGAAGGCCATGATTGAGGTAAATATTTTCCCACCGATCGAGACGGGGGTAAACGTCGGCCCTTGGGCGGTGGCGATCATACTCATGAAATAAAAAGAATCGATGTAGGAGAGTTTCTCAATCCAATGAATCCCGATCGTCCCTAGGGTCATCATTGAAGCGATAAGGACAAAGGAAAACAATCCTCTTTTCAAAGGAGAGTGGTAGTGATGTTTTCTCATCGGTTTATCACTCGCGAAGGATTCCGGGGACACAATACCGATCAAATGGTGTATACCGTAGACCGTAGACGGTAGATTCAAGGTCTTTATGTAACTACATTAATTTCAATTAGTTACGTAATTACCCCGTCAATCAGGGAGTAGGCCTTTGGAGCGTAGCGCATCAAACAACTCCCGCGCAACCCAGACGTGTCCCTCAGGACTGAGATGGCCATCTGCAAGCCATAAAGACTCGAAATCGCCTTGCCATTTCAGAAGGGACTGAGAGAGATTTGAAAAGGAGATACCCCCTCTCTCACAAAATTTTTCCAAGGCAAGATCCAAACGAGGGGTATCCGCATCTGGCATCGCTCGAAGGCTTCTGATCTGACTACGCGCAGGGATGATGAGGAGAAAAGGCTTTGCACCGATCTCTCGCACATCATGTTTCCAAGCCTCCAAAATTGCCAGCGTCAAATGAAAGGCGGGCTGCTCTTTCAAAGGAACCTTCTCCGCCTTGTTCTTTCGGGGGGTGCTTCGTCGAAGAAGTTTGCCATAGGCAATACGTAACCAGTTCGCAAGATGAGAATGGGACATGATCAGAGTGTATCCGGGCAGATTCTGGATTTTCGAATTCACCACATAATTTCTGTATTTTTTTGACATTTCGACAGTGGCGGATTGTTGTATCAATTTTCCTTCTCTCAGTTTAAAGAGCCCCGCCTCCCAATTATCTTCCATATCGTTGTATACAAAGAAAGCAAGAATCACAAGGTCAGGTTGATACCTTCTCCCAATGCGGCGAAAGAGAATGAGTTCCTGGTCATTCCCATAGCCACGGATCGCAGCGTTAATTGTTTCTACATGTTTGATGTGCGCTGCCTCGAGAAGTAATTCGAGTTGCTTCAAGTAAGTCTCCTCGGGCTCAACCCCTTCACCCATGCTCATCGAATCGCCAAGGAGTAAGATACGTAAGACATGATCTGGTTTATGAAATGGAATGTCTCGCTCCCGAATCCCCACTGAATTGGTTTTAAGATGGAACATCCGCACAGAGGTTCCTTTCAGATGAGCCTCCACGTTGGGCCTGAGTGTATAGATGATTTCTGGATCAAGCTGTACCTCTAGCGGCCTGATCAGATCCTGCGGGAGAAAAAACCGGAGAAAAAGTTCCGCCGCCAGGAAGGCCATGGACACGCCGAATATCGCCAGGGCTACCTTAATCCAGAATTTATGCACTCAAAGTTCCTTCCAGTTTCCTTTTTCAAGGACTTCGATTTTCAAGATAGGATGGATCTCCCAACTGGTGGCAGCCCCTCTTCCGATGAGGTTCACATGGTCCTGATCCATCATGAGCCACCCGCTGAGCCGCACATAGGCGCGATCATCCGCCAGCTTCTGCAATCTTTCATGCTCCCAATTCGGATGCCACTCCTGGATGCGAGGGGTTGTTTCCGTAATCATCCCTTTAGACCGGTCATCCTCTGGGGACTCCGCAAGCAACAGATGAAAATCACCCTTTGGCGAATAGCAGTTGGCACTCTCTTGTCCCCCTGGAAATCCCTTCACCACATATCCTTCCGTCCGGACCGCCCGCCTCTCCTGTATCCTAACCTTTTCGAGTGTCTCTTTCGGCCAATCCTTTCTCCATCTTTCTGGAGAAATACCTTTTGGAATTTCCAATTGGATCAAATCGGCTAGCTTCACGTCTTCGAAGGAATCCGGTATCTCGATCCGGTTCTTTGCCCTATTGAGGTCGGGGTCATTTGGACCTGTGGCTGACACCTTCCCCTCTGGAGGACAGTGGTTGAAGACGTTCTCCGGCTGAGCAAAGGCAGAGATAGAAAATAAAAAAGCGCCGCCTAGAATTGCCAAATGTAACATTTTCATGTTCATCTCGCGGCCATTTGTCGCAAACAAGATTTATGAGTCATTTCCGAGCCGTGGCAATCACTGAAATAAATGGGGATAAACGCGGAATCAATTTCACCAGGCATCTTTTTGGATCATTATTGTATAAGTACGCGCCTCTGAAAACTATCTTTTCTATATTAAATCCTATCTTTTCAAGAAAGATACAAATCTCTTTCGCTGTATATTCACGAATATGCCCCATATGCCCTAAATCCAATAATTTTTTATATTCCGTATACATATCAGACGCAATCGAATATGCAATATCTTGATGCAGAAAGTCCATGATGCCATTGATCGACTTAAGGTTCGGCGTTGACAAGAACAATTTGCCTTCGGGTTTCAAAACCCTCCATATCTCTTTCATAGTAAAAATAGGATTAATCCTCAAGTGTTCGAACATTTCATGAAAAATCACTGCATCAAAAAAGTCATTTTCAAAAGGGATATTTTGTGTCTCTGCATTGCATTTTATAATTTTTAACTCAAATGTATCAATCATGCTTTGAAGCCGAGCCGGTTCTATATCGAGACCATAGACACTATACCCAATTTTTTTGAGTGCAGCCGACAGAAACAATGGAAGCGCCCCGATATCTATTATTTTGTCTTTTTGCGTTACATGCTTTCTCAAAAGGTCGATGTCGAACGCTATTCTTTCGCGATGGTGTAGCGTATACTTGAGCGGCCATTCTTTCATGTCGAAATCCATTGACTTTACTGCCTCAATGACTTCATCTACACAATCCAGACTTTCTTTCCGAGGGATTAGTCCCTCGGCCTCTGTAAAATACTTTTTGGAAAATTTTTTGTCATGCAAAAAAACATACATGCCAAAAGGGCATCTTAGGAAGTCGACGGTAAAAAAAAGACTCTTCCAAAAAGGGTTTTCTGAGTCTCTTTTCTTTCGAATTTTCTCTCTTAGTTTTCTAAGAATTTTTCCCTAACTCCTTCATCGTTGCGATGATTTTGCTTGTCGTAACCCCTTGAAAATATTGGGGTGGCTAACGGGAGTTGAACCCGCTCTAAGAGAGCCACAGTCTCTCGTGCTACCATTACACTATAGCCACCACGTCACTTATCCAACCTTCGATTCTTTACTATACGCTATATGCCATAAGTCAAGGTGGCGTCCCCGGGCGGATTCGGACCGCCGGCCCTCTGCTTAGAAGGCAGATGCTCTATCCAACTGAGCTACGGGGACGGTGATCAAAATCATTGAGTCATGACACCGCAGGCGACACGGGCTCCGGAATTTCCGGAAGGGTCGGTCATCTCATCGTCGGGATTCGCATGAATGACCAGTGATGTCCCGTCGGGGTGAAAAAGCGAATTTTCCCCCGGCCCGAGCGTCACCCCTTTCACCACCCACTCGACGTGAGCGGTTCCGTCTGTTTCCACCGAAAGATTCTGCAGATCTCCCGCATGGGCCCCCTCCGGATTTTTTGCACCATGCTTTTTCCCAAGCGGATTGAAATGTCCGCCGGCCGACTTGAAGTCAGGCCCTTCACACTTTCCGACAGCATGGATATGGAACCCATGAAGACCGGGTGTGAGTTCACCTACCGTCAAGACCATCCTCACACCCTCTGAGTCGTCGGTGAATGTCGCATTTCCGATTTCCTTCCCCTCGGCGTTGTACAGTGCGGCCTTGGCTGTTTCCCCATAAGCCATCGGACTGAAAAGAAGCAGTGCTCCTAGGATAAGACCGATCCGTTTCATTGGAATGCCTCCTGATGCTCCATCTTTTCGGTAAGTGGTCGGGGTGCTCGGATTTGAACCGAGGACTTCTTGGTCCCAAACCAAGCGCTCTAGCCAAACTGAGCTACACCCCGGCAGCAGTCGTGCCATTTTCACAAACTATATTCGATAATGCTTCAATCCAACCCTGAATTCGATAAAATAAAGAAGTGTCACAGACAATTATTGAAGCGATCCCATAACTAAGTTGATTTATTCTTGTTCCATGAGATTCACTCTCTTTTAATGTGATTTTGTGAAATTGTTGGAGGGAAACCCCGGTAATTTCTGCCCAATGTTTTTTTGCTACATTTTGGTTAGTGTTTTGATGAATACGTAGATGGATACGCAATTTTTCCTCTGGAACCTTACAAACTTCTCGAAACCATCTCATCATAAGCTGAACAAGTCTTTCGTCTGAATTAGTAAATTTCACAATACTATCTTTTGTTTTGGACCCTTCGCACCAATAAGCAAGAATCCCCAGCAGTCTTAAAGTTTCGTATGAAACGGAATTAATTTCTTGCTTTGACTCTGCTCGCATTTCAGAGATCATTTGCATTTTTCTTTGATGGAGCACTTGCCCATTCTGAACGCTAGCTAACCTTCTTCGCTTTAATACATCTTCCCTTGGCATATAAGCAGTTGTTTTTAACCACTGACTAAGCGAACCTTTAGAAACTCCTAATAATTTGTTGATTTCAGAGTAAGTCAGCCCCTGTTTTCTCAGCTCGATGGCTTTTTTGTGTTCAGTATTCTTCATTGAACCCTTTTATGCAGAACTTGAACGATTTCAAAATGATAGGGAAATTATACCATGAACCCTCGAAGACGGTCAACGTCAAAACTCCCCCTTGTCGAACGTCCCGAAATGGGATATGATGCTTGTGAAGAGAGACTCCCCATGAAGCGTTTCCGGAATTTTGCGATCATTTTTGGAATCTTTTGCTTCCTTTTTTTTCTTTTCGTGGCTTTCCTCAATTTTTTCTATCTTCCGAAGAAAGCGAAATCCCTTGTCACGAGAGAACTTGAAGCAGAGACAGGCCTCAAGGTAGAACTTCCCCGCCTGTCCTTCCATCTCTTAAAAGGAATTGCACTGGAATCATTGACCCTCCGCGACCCCAAAGACGGAACCACCCTTTTCCAGGCCCACCGTGTCTATGTGCAACACCTCTGGATACCCCTTGTTTTCAAAAAAGAATTTATCGCTTCAAGTGTGACATTTGAAAAACCGATTTTTTCCCTCACCCGTTTCCAAGACGGCCGGTGGAACGTTCAGAACTTCTGGGAGAAAGCGGGACAAAGGCAACAGCCCCTTCCCTTCACACCCAAAATTTCCATCCTCCACGGCACGCTTCTTTTCACCGACCAGACATTACCGATTCCTTTTTCAAAGCAACTCACCCCTCTGAATGCCAAATTCTCTGTGGGGTTCCCCGCACATCTCTACTTTAAGGGAACGTTTGGAGTGAAGGGAAGCCCTCTCTCCGTCACTGTTGCAGGAAGCCGGTCTCTCAGGAAAGAATCTTTATCCTTCAAATGTGCTGTGACTCATTTCTCGCTTTCCGATGTCTCACCTTACACAAAACCCTATCTTCCCTTTCTGGAGTCTGCGGAAGGAGACCTTTCTTTTGAGATGCATTCCGAAGGAAAAACGGACGTGGATTTCAAAAAAATCCTATTTGACGGAAAGACAAAACTTCTTTCCCAGGGGATGAGCGGAGAAACAAACCTCCACCTCGCAGGCCGCCTTTCCTGTCGCCCAAAAGAAATGTTTGATTATGATTTTAAAGCAACCTTAAAAGGAGGGGTCTTCCGGATGCCGTTCCTCGAACAGCCCCTCAAGGAGACGACGGGAGAACTCACTCTCAGAAACGATGCGCTTTCCCTGGAAAACATCCAGGCCACTCTCGGAAAAACGCCTGTCTCTCTTAAGGGAAAACTGGTTCACCTCCAGGACCCGGAACTCGATGTCACGTTAAGCTCCGAGACCGATATGCAAGAATTCCTTAAAACCCTCTCCCAGGAAAAAGTACTCCAGCCCATCTCTCTCAAAGGACCAATCACGGTGAAGAGCGAAATCAAAGGAAAAATAAACAGCCCCTCCGTCTCTGGAATGGTGGAAACGAAAGATCTCCTCATTCAGGGCATTCCTTCTTTCGGAGCGATCGAACATCTCCGGGGGTCTCTTGTATTTACAGAAAATACTCTGGAGACAACCGCCCTTTCAGGGCAATATCATGACTTCCCTTTTGAACTGAAAGGAAAAGTGACCGATCTCAAGAATCCTCTTTGCGACCTCCGCCTCCATTTCACACAGCCTCTTCAAGAACTTGAAAGGATTTCCTTCTTTAAAACGATTCCCCCAAAAATCCGGCCCACTCTGGAGGGGCTGGGACAATGGGACCTCCTCGTCAAAGGACCGTTACGGGATCTCTCCAAGGAGAATGTGTCAGGAAGTTGCCATCTGCAAAATGTCACGTTAAAAACTCCCCTCCTACCGAAAGCGGTGGAAAAGATGGATGGGGAACTTGCGCTGGATGCCGAACACCTGAAGGTAAAAGGCATCACGGGATTTTACTCAGGAAATTCTTTCCTCCTCGATGGCTCCCTTGAGCAAGGAAAGACCCCCAAGGTACAGTTTTCTCTCACCACAAAAGCATTTCAACTTTCTTCGGACTTCACCGTCCAAGAAAAAGACCTCCGCCCTTTTACGCTGACCCGACGCACGCCCACCAGTCTCTTCTCTCTCGAGGGAGAAATCCTGAATTACGAGAATCCGACTCTCAGGCTGAACGGCCGCTGGGAAGGCCCCGTCGAGGAACTGGGGCAGTTCACACTTTTTCAAGAGAAATCCCTCGGGAGTGAGGCCCTCAAAGGAAAGTGTGTGACACAGTTTACGCTGGCAGGACCCAAAAGCCGACCCGATGACATCACGCTGGAGGGGGAGTTTTCATCGGACTTTTTAAGTTATAAATCGTTCCGGTTTAAAAATCTTTCGAGCCGTTATTCCTTTCAACACAAGACCCTCACCCTGACGCAGTTCTCAGGAGACTTCTGGGGAGGGCGGCTTTTGAGTGATGCCACGATCCATCTTTCCGACGAACGGGATTACAAGGTCAAAGCGGAACTGACACAGGCGAGATTGAGCGAGGCGGTCCAAAATTTCACACCGGAGCGGAAAGAATTCCGCGGCCTCCTTTCCGTCACACTAGAGGCGGAGGGCCGCATGACGGATACAGAGACTCTGAGAGGGGACGGATGGGTCAAAGTGGAAGAAGGGGACCTTTTTCAATTTCCCATTTTGGGGGGATTGACGCCGGTGCTGCGCCCCATCATCGCGACCCTTTATCCTGAACTGGACGAGAGAATTGTCTTTCAGGAGGCCTATGCCCATTTTAATGTGAAAGAGAAAACCGTGTCGACGGAGAACCTCACCCTGAAAGGAGACCGCGCAATCCTCTATGGAGAAGGGTCTGTCGGATTTGACCAATCCGTCAATTTCCATATCGGCATACAGTTCACCGACCCGCAGATTCTGGACCGTCCCACCAAAATTTCACGCCTTAAAAATATTTTTATCAATGAGAAGGGGGTGCTGTCGGGCGAAGTGCGCATGAGCGGGACACTTTCACAGCCCAAGTACCGCTATGTCCCTCTTTCTTTAGATAGGATTCAAAACATCTTTCGGAGTATTTTTCAGTAGAAAATATTTCAACCGGTGGAAAGCACGGGCACGGTGGCTGATTCTATTCTTGAGTGCGGGAGGGATCTGGGCAACGGTTTTCCCATAACGGGATAGGATAAAAAGAGGATCATACCCGAACCCGAAATGTCCTTTGGGAGAAAAATCGATTCGCCCCGAGAGTTTCCCCCGAAAAAGGCGCGTCTTTCCGTTAGGCAAAACAAGGGCAAGACTGCAAAGGTAGCAGGCGTTCCGTCTAGATTGAGGGACTTTTTGAAGAAGACGGAGAAGTTTTTCGTTATTGGAGTCGTCTTTTGCCTTTCCTCCGGCGAATCGCGCCGAGCGGACGCCAGGCCTACCATGAAGGGCCTGAACTTCTAACCCTGAGTCATCCGCGACTGCGGGAAGTCCTGTATAAAAGGCAGCGGCACGCGCTTTCAAAAGCGCATTTTGATCAAAGGTTTTTCCCGTTTCCTTGGGATGTGGAGCGTCCGGATAACGATCCAAAAAAAGGAGCCTCCATTTTTTGGAGGCGCCGAAAATGGCACGGATTTCCTTCATTTTATGGCGGTTGCGGGTCGCCACGACAATCTGGATCACAAAAGCGAAACCTCACTCACCACCTCCAGGCCCTCCGATCACTCCGCAGGGAGACTTGTCGCATGGCGTTTTTCTCTCAATTCTTGGCGCACTTTGCTTCGATATTCCATTTCTTTCTCATCCGCCTTTTTGGAAACATACTCTTTGAGGCGGTGCCGTGCCAGATTTATCCCCGAAAAGAACGCCAAAGCAATGAAGACGACCGCAAAAAGAAAAAGCGCATTGATGAGGACTTCTTCCCGAAGCCACCGCTCCATAAAAGTGTGACGAGAAATCGATTCCTGCTTGTAGAGATTGGTTAGATTGACTTCAATAATATCATCACGGTGTCCTATTTTTTGCAAACTGGCCGCTCGATGCATCGCCACGCGGGCGTTGGAACGGATGCGTCCATCAGATCCCAAATCCGCCAGACGCACGCAAAGATAACGGTCTTTCCCGACGCCCACGATGATTTTTTCAGATTCCAGGACCGTATGCCGAACAATGTCTCCCTTTTGGAAGAGTGACATGGCTAATGGATCCCAACGAGTTTATGAAGTTGAGGAATGACCCGGACATCCCTGAGCACTTTTCTAGCACGCTGCTCGAGCAAGAAAAGAGACGCCTTCGAAATCGTTTCTTTAATTGCGCCATAAGGGGTTACCGGCTGGAGAACCAGCGGAATGGTTCTATCCACCCGTGCAATTTCCTCGATGGCCTGTTCTATTTCTTCAAAAGAACTTTCAGCCGTCACGACAATTTTAACGAATAGCCCCCGCTTCTGGCCGATCTCGAGAAACTGATGGTGCTCCTTCCAGAAAGGCCGATCCCGCGTCGCGCTGGGAGGCTTGATATCCATGGCGATGATATCCGTCCACGAAATCACTTCCTTAAGCCTCTCGGGATAAGTGCCGTTCGTCTCCAGGTAGAGAAGGAAACCCTCTGCTTTCAGAAGGGGGAGTAATTCCTTCAAAAAGTCCGTATAGAGAAGCGGTTCTCCGCCGGTGAGCGAAATGGAATGATGGGGGCCATCTCTCTCTTCGAGTGAAAGCAAACGGCTTCTCAGCGTCTCCGCGTCGCATTCTTCATAGGGCCCATGAAAGGTTTTTTCTTCTTCGTCACAGTAGACACATTTCATATTGCAGGCGTAAAAGCGGAGGAAGATCTGCTTTTTACCCCAGTAAATCCCCTCCCCTTGGAAAGAGGAGAAAATTTCACTCACTTTTCCCTTAAGCATGACGGATCCCGAGGGTTTTTAAGAGAGGGTCTTCGATGCCCGCCTCCTCGAATCCTTTCGCCCGAAGAAGGCAGCTGTCACAAGCGCCGCAGGGAACTTCTTCTCCCTCGTAGCAGGACCAGGTCCATGCGTACGGAACGCCCAGTTGGGTGCCCCACTGAATAATCTCGGATTTCGTTTTGTCGACGAGAGGCGCAACCACTTCGATCGCGCGCGTCTTCCTTTTTGTTCCCTTTGCGATCATCCGATTGAAATGCTCAAAATACTCGGGCCGGCAGTCCGGATAGCCGGAAAAATCAAGGGCATTGGCTCCGATATGAATTGAGAAAGCTCCGATCGCCTCGGCCCAGGAAGAAGCAAAACTCAAGAAAATGGTATTCCGCGCCGGCACATACGTGCTCGGAAGGTCTTCCCCCATTTCCTTAAGAGTTCGACCCTTGGGAATAGAGACGCCTTCATCCAGAAGCGCGCTCCCCTTCCACGGGAGAGAAAAGGAAATTATTTCAAACGGCGAACCGGCACCAGAGGCAAGCCGTCTTGCAGAAACAAGCTCCCGACGGTGCCGCTGTCCATAGTCAAAGGAAAGACAGTAACAATGGATTCCTTCCTTCCGCGCCACATAGAGCACTGTCGCGGAATCGAGTCCTCCGGAGAGAAGCACAACCGCTTTTGGATTACGGGAGGTAAGTGGCACCGGCATCCTCCGTTTCCCAAACCGTCACCTGTTTGATCACGACCCCCTTTCCCTTTAAAAGGGCTGAAAGCGTATCATGAATATAGCGGGCTACATTCTCTGCAGAAGTATTTTTCCCTTTAAACTCGGGAAGTTCGTTCAAAAAGGCGTGGTCAATGCGTCCGAGAACTTCTTTCAATTTTCGCTTCACCTCGAGGAAGTCGATCACGACGCCGATGGGATCGAGTTCCTGCCGTTCCACATCCACCTCCACCCTGAAATCGTGGCCATGAAGATCCTCAAATTTTCCGTTGTAGTCCCAAAGGCTATGGGCGGAGGAGAACGTGTCCTTGAGAGTTACGCAATACATGAAATCCCTCCAGACCCCGGAGAAGGAATACAGATTTTCTTTACCGGACGGATCCGGTGTCGCAGAAAAATACTCCCCACCTTCGAAAAACGGTTCGGCTCGTCACTCACATAGAACTGAGGGGCGGGACGGGACCAGCCATTGGAAGCGATTAAATTTTCACGCTCGAGCAACTGCTTGACCTGTGCGGCCGTCTGGCGCGAAGAATCGACGAGGGCGGTTTTTGCCCCCAACACATCACCGATCACCCCCCTCAAAAGCGGGTAATGGGTACATCCTAAAATAACGGTGTCGACGCGGAGACGTTTCAAAGGGAGAAGATACTTTTCGGCCACCCGATAGGCAAGGTCATCATGAAGATGCCCCTCTTCTACCAGAGGAACAAAAAGAGGACAGGCCTTGGAAAACACTTTAATCCCCGCCCCCACATGATACTTTTGAAGTGCTTTCACGTAAGATTCGCTTTGTACGGTGGCGCGCGTCCCGAGAACACCGATGCGGCCGGTCCGTGTGAGGCGAAGCGCCTCTTCCGCCCCCGGCTGCACCACGCCGATGACCGGCAGATCCAGCTCCCGCTTCAGGGTCGGTAGACTGAAACTGGAAGCGGTATGACAGGCCACGACGATGAGTTTCACCCGGAACTTGAGGAGAAAACGGACAATCTCGCGGGAGAAACGGATAATTGTCTCTTTCGATTTGGTTCCGTAAGGAAGACGGGCCGTATCGCCGAAATAGATGATGCTTTCCTCGGGCAGAACCCGCTGGACCTCTTTGACAACGCTTAACCCGCCGATTCCCGAATCAAAAACACCGATGGGCCGATTTTTCTGGGTGCGCATCAGTTGACAAACCCGCCTGTCCTTTCAAACTCATTTTTATACGACAACACCCCCGCCGCCACCGCCTCCGCGATATCCTGACGGTACGACTTTTTCCTGAGCAATCCCTCTTCTGAGCGGTTTGAAATATAGCCGACCTCCACCAGTGCGGCGGGCATCTCGACCCCCTTCAGCACAAAAAACCGCGCCGATTTCACTCCCCGATTCGGGAGGGGAAGATGCTCCTCCATTGCGGAGGTAATAAACTTGGCCAATTCCACAGAGCTATTATAGAAAGTCTGCGGGGCATCGACAGTACTTGCCTCTGCGCCGGAATCAAAACGTTCCGCATCCTCTTCAGAAGGACTCACATGATAGACTTCAAAACCATCCACCTCACGATCCCGAGACGCGTTACAATGAATACTGATAAAAAAATCTCCCTGAGCGCGGTTTGCAATATAGGTCCTGTGATAGAGGGAAATGAAGTTGTCCTCTTTACGGGTCATCATCACTTGAAGTCCCTGACCCTCCAATTGAAGTTTCAACCGCCGGGCAATGTCGAGTGCCACATGTTTTTCCTTGAGTCCCATCCGTCCGATCGCCCCCGTATCGTACCCCCCATGCCCCGCGTCAATGACGACTGTTTGCACCCGATAAGGAATTCGTAGAGGTAGCAGTTTTCTTTCGACGGCGAAATATTTTGAAAGGGACTTCAAAAAGGACTCGGGCACCACCACGATATTATGATGGAGCAGAACCGGTCGGTCCAATATTTCCGTCTGTCCATTCGCCACCACGATGGTACTTCCCACTCGGAGTCGGAGATGCAGAGTGTCCCTACCGAGATCTACTTTTTGCGTCTTTGTGTCCCACTCCAAACGCATTTCGTGGAGCGTTGCGATGGCCGAAAGCGGAAGGTATCGTGACCCATCGATCTGGAAAAAACGGCTCTCGGCGAGAGGATGGGGTTGCGTCGTGGCACAACCGGCCGCCATGAGCGTGCAAAGAAAAAGAAGGCTAGCGAAAGTAGCCTTGGAGTGAAACAGGGAACTTTTCTCCTTAAGAATAAGCCGAGGTTGCAATGAAATGGTGGACCGCCCGCGGGCGAGTCTCACCAAATTTGCTGATGAAAGATATAGCAAATTTGGTGGAGGTGCCGGGCATTGCAACCCGGGTCCTTAGAGGAACGGTTAAAAGCTTCTACATGTGTATCCTACCTATTGAGATTCACCCCACTTCACTCCGATAGGAGGGATTGAAGCGGGCTATCCTCTGTGTGACTTCATCCGACCTCCCAAAGGCGGAAAGGCCGGACTATTCTGCACTCGACGCCTTTTTGATCCCGCAGACAAGACCAAAAGACGGGCCGTTATCGAATAACGGCGCTTGTGAGCGGAGTCACTCTGAACATGACCGGATCGGCAATGCCGGTTCCAATCTTGCTCAAGAGCGCATCCACCGTTGCTGGCGTTTTACTGTCAGCATCTGTGTTGTGTCAGCTTTTTAACGAGGCCAGCTGACCTCCTCGACATGCAACCTTTAATCAATCACCCTAAGTCGAGACTATTCACCCCCATATTGTGTTGTGAGTGGTGGGTGGTGGGAGATGGGTTTGGTTGTGCGGGTGTGGGTGAGGTTTTTCTTTAAACCCATCCCCACAACCCATCCTAAACCCACTTCTCACAACTCACTTCTCACTTCTTATTTCTCTGGCGAAGCGCGCGCTGCATCTCACGCATCTGGTCACGCGTTTTGATCGCTTCGCGCTTGTCAAACTTGCGCTTTCCCTTGGCGAGTCCAAGTTCAAGCTTCACGATCCCGCGCTTAAAATAGAGCTTGAGCGGGATCAGTTGCAACCCTTTGGCCTGGGTCTTTCCCGTCAAATCCCGGATCTGGGCGCGATGGAGAAGGAGCTTCCGCTTCCGCATCGGGTCCGGGTTGAAAATCGACCCCTGCTCATAGGGGCTAATATGCAAATTATATACGAAAACTTCCCTATTTTCAACCCTGGCAAAGCATTCTTTGAGGCTGGCATGATGGTTCCTGAGGCTCTTCACCTCTGTCCCGGAAAGACTGATCCCTGCCTCTAGGGTCTCAAAGATCTGGTAATCGCGGAAGGCTTCTCTATTCCTCGCAATAACATTGTCATCCACTTTTATGTATCCCTAATAATTATAACATATTATGGAAAGAAAAACAAGGGGATCAGAAATAAAAACGACCCTGCAGAAACCAGAAGCCCCCATTTAAAGGAAGGGGGGTCATACCTCATTTCCAGCCGGTGGGTTCCAGGAGGAAGCACAATGGAACGAAAAAGATAATTGGCCCTGAGGATTTTTGTCCTTTTCCCATCCAGAGTCGCTTGCCATCCCGGATAATCCACTTCGCTCAAAAAGAGGATTCCACAGCCATCTGACACTACATCCAGCACCAGTCGATTCGGCTCATAGGAGACCCAGTGAAGTTTCCAATTCTTAGCGACTTCTCCCGAAAGGAGTGGGGATTCTCTCAAAAGGACTGTCTTTCTTAGATCAAGGGAATCTTTTTTTTGAACAAGAAGATCAAGTTCTGTTTCAGGGTCCGGAACAACCTCATAGCCCGGGTAGAGATAGGCGCGGGGAAAAGTTCTCAGATTTTGATAAATTTTCATCTCGCCGTTGTATACGAGACGAAGAAAATTCCCACGCAGAGGGTAGGAACTTAAGATATACTTCACATTTAAGAGATCGATGAGAGGAGAATTATAATAAGGAAAATAAATGAGCTGAAATACGGGGTTATGAAATTCAAAAGGGCCCAATTTTTCCAAATAATGCATGTAGGGCTCGTATTCCACCGCGTCATACCCTCTCACTTCCTGGAAGTGGTACATCATACCGGTATTTGGAAAAAAGACTTTTTTCAACGAAAGAATGCGAAAGGGGTTCGGATCTGGATCTGACTGCAAAAAGCGAATGGCGGGAGTCTTTGGAAAGAGGGCTTCGGGTTTGACCGTCGGATTATACCGAAAGCCGAATATAAAATGCTCGACGACCACTAAAAATAGAACACCTCCCTTCCAAAGCCCGGAATGGATCGCTCCATAGTGCCAACTCACACAAAGGATGACAAAGACAAGAAGTAGTCCGGTTGTGAAAATGAGCTCTGAAGAGACCGCCTGCAAGGTAATCTCTGGAAAGAATCTCTCACGCGTCAAAAGAACACAGACTCCCATCAAACTGATTGTGGTGACAAATAAGGAAAGGACCCTTAAAAAAAGATCAGATTCCTTTTTAAGAAGGATCCGATCCATGCCGATTCCTGCAAGCGTCGAGAGAGAGAAGGCGGAGAAAAGAAGCCAAGAAGGCGCACGAAAGAGGTGAAGGAGTCTTGTCTGATCCAGAAAACTCGCAATGATCGGCCAATGATAGGCCGCTCCGAAACTGATCAAGGCAAGGATGAGGAAAAATCTTTTTCCTTTCTCCTCCCCTCTTCCAAACAGGACGCTTGTGGCAAAAGCCAAAGGAATAAGCCCCACGAACCCGGCATTTAATCCGGGAAAACCGCGCGGTCCCACATCATCGACATTAAATAACGGCGCCCCATAGAGTCTCGGGAAAAAGATGGCAAGCATCGCCTTGAAGTCTTCCTTCTGGGGAAAGAAAGGAACGTGATCGGTAAGGCGGTAGACCCTTGCGTGACTGTGCACGGTGTATTCGAGGGTTGGTAAAAGGACAAAAGAGCTTCCGCTGATGCCAAGAAGCGTCGCAATGACGAAGGGCCGCAATACTTTGAAAGAACCTCTCGAACGAATCATTCCATAAGAAAAGACAACCAGCCCTTGAATGACGGCAGTCATTGTATGACCACTGAGAAACTGAAAAAAGAGAACGAGGGATAAAAGCGCTGTCCGCCGGGGAGAAGGCTTTTGAACAAGCCTTTCGGCGGACCAAAAAAGGAGAGGAAGAAGACTTGCAGGGTTGCTATGGGGATGATTCAAAAGAAGGATGAGGAAACCACAACTTTGATAACTGATGGCTGAAAGGGCCGCCCCCCATACGCCGATCCCAAGTGTTTGAAGGAAAAGAACCATAAAAAGGCCGGCGAGAAATAGGCGCAGGCATGCGGAGAGAGCGAACATCTTTAAAAAAGGGAAAAAATAAAATAAAAGATGAAAAGGGGAAAAAACAGCCGATTGGCCGTTCGCTAAAAGTGGGGATCCTGAATAATTATAGGGATTCCAAAGAGGAATGGAACCTTTCCGAACCTGCTCGCGGGAAAAGGAAAGCCATGGAAAAAATTGAAAGGACTGGTCGTACAACATCCAGTTTGACGGTAAAAAATTGGGGGGTGCAAGAAAGTGCCAAGGGTTCAGAACAAAAAGGGCGTCTGCCTGGGAGAGGACTTTGTCGGTGAAGAGACTTTCGTGAAAGAAAAGAATCGGGACAAAAGCCAAAAGAATGACCGCCCCTAGGAATCGTCTTTCTTTCACAATGTTCCCCCTTCTCTAAAGTAACCCAAAGGCGGGAGGATTGCAAGGAAGCTATGAATTAAGGTATACTGAAGACCGGGCGGGAGTGGCGGAACGGCATACGCGCTAGTCTCAGAAGCTAGTGGGGAAACCCTTGAGAGTTCAAATCTCTCCTTCCGCACCATGTTTGGGTGTACGGTGTACTGTTTACGGTTTACAGTAAACCGTACACCGTTAACCGTAAACAACGCGGATGCCTCAATCGTCTTCTTTCAAGAATGCCCTCTGTTTAGTAACCGGTGCCTCAGGGTTTATAGGAGGCCATGTCACCCGCCTTCTCCTCGAAGAAGGTGCGCGCGTCCGCATCTTGGTCCGTAAGACAAGCCGCACAACATTTCTCGACTCCCTCGGCGTTGAAAAATTTTTTGGGGACACCTCCAACATCTCTTCCCTTCAGAAAGCGATCGACGGGGTCGAGTCCCTTTTCCATATCGCCGGTCTTGTTGCATTCGGACGGAACGATGCGGCTGAATTGCGAAAGGTGAATGTACAGGGAGTGAGAAATGTCCTGGGTGCGGCTCAGGATGCCAAAGTCAAGCGGGTCGTCCTGACGAGCAGCGTTGCTGCCATCGGGGGCTCTCCACACGGAAAGGTGAGGGATGAAACATCCGTTTGGGATACGGAAACTTTCCACAATGCGTATGCCCGTTCCAAACATGATGGGGAGATGGAGGCGATGAAATTATACCGCGAAGGGCTCCCTCTGGTCGTCGTCAACCCTTCTTTCGTGGTCGGTTCTCCTGATTACGGTCCCTCTGTTGGGGGGAAGTTCCTACTCGCCTATCTGAGAAAAAAGATGCGGGCCTATGTCGAGATCGGATTTAACTGTGTCGATGTGAAAGATGTCGCGAGGGGGCATCTTTTGGCCGCCGTGAAAGGGCGACTCGGCGAGCGTTATATCTTTTCGAACGAAAATAAAACGTTAATTGAATATTTCCGCCTCCTTGAAAAATGCTCCGGGATCAAAGCTCCCCATTTTCGAATCCCCTATTCTCTGGCGTATGGCGGCGCAGCGTTCATTGAGGGAATCGGACACTTTTTATTAAGGAAGGATTTTCCGATTAATCGCGAACAGGTCCGAAATAGCAGGATCGATTCATTTTTTTCGCACGACAAAGCGAGCCGTGAACTCGGTTTTCAGCCGAGGCCCCTTGAGGAGACATTTTCCGAAGCGGTCCGCTGGTTTCGGGAGTATTATCGATTGAAATAAACTAACAAAGTTACCGGAGCGACTGTCGAAAATCCGCTGCAAAATCACCTGAGCGAAGCGTGCGGAACCACGGCATAAAATAAAACCGGGTGGACGAAGGAACCGCCCACCCGGCTTTGGGGTGCACGTATTTTTTAGAAGCCTCTCACCGTCTGATCGTATTCTAAGAAGTACTGCTCGAGTTTGCTCGCAGCCTCGATCGGCTCCACAATCTTGATGCCATTCAATGCCGCCAGAATCTTTTCCTGATCTGCCTTCGGAAGTGCGAGGTAGTTGAGGAGATCGTTGAAGGCATTGATACCGATGGTCACCTGCTTGGATCCTTTTTCCGGAAGTCGATAGATAATTCCATAGGCCCCCTGGAATGCGAGCTGATATTCTGCCCGAAGGTTCTCTTCCACCGCATAGGCGGCGATTTTGGCCCGGGTCTCCAGCTCCGCAATCTCGGCCACATTCTGCACGTCGTTCATGTTAACGATGCCTTTCGTTTCAGGCGTGATGACGGTCGCGAAAATCTCTGGGGAAAGGGTTTGGGCTCCTCTCGAGAAGCTGTTGATCCGCCCGAGGATCTCTCGCCACTTTCCGGAGTGTGACACAAGAATAAGCGGCACGTTCTTCGGCCATGTTTTCAGCCGCTCCACAAGGGAGGCATCCGCCGCAAGGAGCGTCTCCGAAATGAGCACCGCACCCGTAGTCCCAATTTTCGGTGCCTTACGCACAGGAAGCTGCGTCAGAAGAAGAGAGGCGATTTCATCCTTTGTCAAAGACGTCACCTTCGCGCCGCCATCATGCGCAACGGTCTCGGCCGGGAATGGATATGGCTCCCGCACCGCTTTCGCCAGTTGTTGCCGCCGGTCACTTAAGAATGTCGTGGCGAGATTCTCCGTCAAGAAGCGCGTCTTGAGAAGCTCCCGAACCCTACCGCTATTAAGACTCGTTGACGCGATCGCGATTGCCTCTTCAAAGTTAGAGGGTACTTGGGCATCGATTCCTGAAAGCCCTTTTGGAAGATGTTCCAATAACTCCTCCGCCGACATCTTATAAATATTTTTCCCCACAATCGGCTTTCGCATTTCGAGTTGATTCACCATACCAAAAAGAGCCGCGCTTAAAATGACGCCGGTGTTAAGGTACATGTTGTCGTCGGGAGCAGGGACACGGTATTCAAATCGGGCCCCTGAGGCGGAAGTTGTTTTGGGCCGCCGAATGGGTGAGGAACGGTTTTCCTCCGAGAAAAATCCGGTGTAGATCGGTGCTTCAAACCCGGCGATATGACGGAACATGTCTGCTGCATTCTGATTCGTAAAGGCAAACATCTCGCGCCCGAAAAGCATAATCCCCTCTGCGGCAGACTGACCCACTTTTGAAAGTTCGACAATCTTCTCTGGATCTGAGAAGAGGTTGGTTAGCGTTCCATCCTGGTGTGCCTGCCAAATGGACAGATGGGTGTGCATGCCGCTCCCATTGACTCCTTTAAACGGCTTGGCTTCAAACGAAACTTCCTTGCCATGGAGTGCTGCAGTTCTTTTGAGGAGGTATTTGTAGAGCATGAAATCATCGAGGGTGCGAAGAGCGGATAAATATTGATAAGGGAGTTTTTCTTTTAACGATTCCGGTTCAATCTCTTTTGGAGGGAATTTCGCTTCCACGACCCACTCGTGTTGACTTCCGGCCACCTCTGAAGTGGTGTTTGTAATCTGAATACCGACCTGGGCCATTGCGCCTAGGGCGGTTAACAGAATGTCCTGAACCTCTTTCGGATGATCCTGGAAACGGTCATAGTACAGATTAAAATCTGTGGGAATCGGATTTCCGGCGACATTTCTTGTAATCAAAAACCACTCCGGCTCAAGACCGACGACAGGAATCTGTCCATACCCTTCCCAGAGGTTCTGAAGAAACTCACGCATCCGGTATCGGGTATCATTTTCGAATGGCTTTCCATCCTCCGTCAATACCTCTCCAAGAAGCATCATCCGCTTAGGATTAAATGGATCGACCATGAGGGTATAAGGATCTGGGGCAGCAAAATAGGGAGCGTCTGGATTGGAGGTGATCAGGAATTGAGCGACCTCTTTTCCAACAGGCGCAACGGCTTGTCCTTGAAGTGCCTTCTCAAATTCCGCTCGCTGGGCGCCGTTACTGACATTCCATCGAACCTCTTTGAGATCTCCAGTCTTATTGGAAATAAGGACAATGATCTCCTTCGTACCCCGTTCTTTCAAGACCTCGATCACTTTCTCGACCGCCTTTTCTCTTGAGGCATCGACAGGGACAAGCGGTTGAAACGGTTTTTCCCAACGATATGTTCCCTCCACAACAACACGCTCGTTTCTCGGGTCGTCGGTTGGAACCACATACCCGTCAATCGTCGCAACCCGATAAGAAAGTTCTGGGTGCTGATACACTTTGAGTGTTTCGGGCTGCAGTTTGATGGTTCCATCACTATCATAAATGGCGCCATATTGCTCTCCGAATCCTGAAGAGAATGAGGAGCGGTCCGTCGGGACTCCTACTTCAAGAAGGGAGCGTGTGGTGGGTCCTACAACGATCAAATTTCCCTTTTCCTGAGTCGGTATTTTCCCTTTGACGCCATGCTCTCTCCCTATTCCCACAAGCGTCCATTGATTTAAAATGTAGTGGATCCCCATGGCGTCAATGAGCTTGGCCACATCCGTCGGGGTCTTGGGAACTTCCTTTAATACCACCAATTCCCAACCGGCGTCCTCAAACGTCACTACTCGGTTTGATCCATCCCTAACCGCACGGACCATCTCAGGAAAGGAGGCAACCCGATCCTTACGTCCAGTGAGCGCTTCGATTAAGGAGTTGATGAGGGGGGCTTTCCCCTTCCCTCCATCGGCTGAGGATTGTGCCGCAGCGCGGGTTCTCAAATGGGTGCTCGGCGACAAATAATCCGCCACAAAGATTGGCGGATTATTTTCGGCCTGATCACTTACATCGTCCCGTTGGGACTCCGTAAGTGATGGCCTCAAATAAAAAGCCGCTTCGGTGGAAGCGGTCTGGCTGAATAGGAAAAAACTCAGGGTCAGGAACGAAATAGTTCTTTTCATGTCTCTTTAATCTCCCTTGTCTGGTCGGTCTTTTTTGGGGTGGCTCCGGCGATACCCATAAAGACTTTTTAAGAGTCCTGATTATAAGGATAAAAAAATAAAGGAGCTATGTGACTTTATTAACTCTTGGAATAAAGTATGCCACATCCTCCGCCAAAAGTCAAATTTTATTTTCTTACTTTTGGGTCGACTAACATATGAGATACCCACACAAAGTTGCCTCCGCTTGCTTTCTTTGCGCCGTGGTTCCGCACGCTTCGCTTCGAGAGATTTCGCGGCGGTTTGAGGTCCTGATGCTCCGCGCAAAATCTACTCGCTCAGCGTGGAA
>Ga0105164_10000802_pt1 | contig 20631 bp, 18 predicted proteins | sample VDWuncwatermetaG_FD_89674 | JGI IMG/M metagenome (GOLD analysis project Ga0105164, IMG submission 89674) | Wastewater microbial communities from Netherlands to study Microbial Dark Matter (Phase II) - VDW unchlorinated drinking water | ecosystem: Environmental > Aquatic > Freshwater > Drinking...
ACATCTTGGCGGGGTTCACTTCTTTGTTTAGCCACTATCTTACGCTGAACATATTCTTGGTGCAGCTGGCATTTGTTTTAATATTTGTCAGGGGCCAAGGAAAGCGGCGTTTTATTCTGTCCATGGCTGCTTTTTTTTCTTTATTTTTTATTTTATGGTTTTGGCTGGGGATCCCAAAGGGCCTGATGACTGCAAAAACTTTTAACGAAGGAGTGCTCGGTTCTATGGGGCCTGGCGGCAAGGCAACCTTTTTTAACCTTTGCGCTAACTGGGTCTCAGTGCTGCTTGCCGTATTCGGGAATTATTTCCAGTTGCTCGGGTACAGGATTAGGGTGATTGGCCCGGCGCTATTGATACCATTGGCCGCTATAGCTATATGCTGGCGGAGGATTCTGGATTTAGCAGGATTCAGGAATATGGTTTTCTTGGCTTCATCCATACTTATCTTTCCCGTATTTGCTACAGCTGCGGCTATAAAGAGCGGCCACATTTTGTCATTTCAGCCGAGATATTCCATTTTTTCAGTGCCGTACGCGGAAGTGCTGATAGCCTTATGCGTGTATTGTTGTTTCAGGTTGACTAAGATTAAAAAGGCAGCGGTCATAATATTACTCAGCCTTCAGGTTGTAATAATGCTGGCTTCCATTAAAGTGACGTACGCAGATGTCTACAATCTTTATTTAATAGGCGGGCGTGAATCGCGCGGACAAAATCCTTATATAAGATTAGCCAGGAAGATCATAAGCGAATATAAAGATCATGACGTTGTTATTTATCCCACATGGGTAGACGCGCAGCAGACAAATTTATATCTGAAAAATTACAGCTATATAACGCAGAAGGTTGATGAAACACAGCTGGATAAGGTCATATTGGTAAAAGGCGGCAAAAAAATAGAATTATTCAGTTTTGAAAAGAACAGATACCGCTATTAAACGCTAGGTAAAATATGGAACGTTCAAAAACTCTTGATATACTAAGGGCGCTCGCTATTTTTCTAGTTCTCGGCAGGCATTTAGTCATAAGCAAAATTTATATTAATAAATTTTTTACCATGATTCTCGAAGGCCTTGTGCGAGGCGGCTGGGTCGGCGTTGATTTGTTTTTTGTCATCAGCGGATTTTTGATTTCCGGGCTGCTGTTTAAGGAATACAACAAATACGGCTTCATCTCGTTTAAGAACTTTTTTATCAGGCGCGGATTCAAGATTTACCCGGCTTATTATACGCTGATCGCAGTTACGCTGGGTGTTTTATTTTTCAAGCGTCAACCGGTTGACATTAAAAGCGTGGTAAGCTCTGTTTTCTTTGTGCAAAATTACACGTCCGCGTTTCTTTTTCGCTGGATACATACCTGGTCTCTTGCGGTGGAAGAGCATTTTTATATAATACTTCCTTTGCTTCTTATTTGGCTTACGCGTATAAATAAGTTCAACAAAAATCCTTTTAAATCGATTCCCGTCATTACGCTTTTTATTAGTTTGATATGTCTCGTCGCCCGTTTTTTTACCGGCATCATCGCGCCATACAGCACATATACCCATCAATTTCCGTCGCACTTGAGGATAGATTCGTTATTTTTCGGGGTCTTGATTTCGTATTTTTACCATTATCATCCGGATAAATTCAACAGGGTCTCAAAAAGATACAAATTCTTATTTCTGTTTACGGGAGCGGCATTGCTTTTGCCGGCTTTTTTGTTTGATCAGGAAAGTTATTTTTTTATGCCTACGGTCGGTTTTACCATGTTTTATTTAGGGAGCGGTTTAATATTGGCCGCAGTGGCATCCGATGAATTAAGGCCTAACATGTTCGTCAAGGGAACGGCTTATGTGGGCTCTCATTCATATTCCATTTATCTATGGCACCTGCCTGTGGCTCTTTGGCTGCTTCCGTACATGAAGGGTTTAATGACAGGCTATTGGAACTGGGTTTTTAACGTGATTGTGTATGTGGGCGGATCAATAGCGATAGGCATTATCATGGCAAATATCGTTGAATTCCCTATGTTAAAAATAAGGGACAGGTTTTATCCGTCCAGAACGAAATCCCCGTTGTAAATAAAAACAGGCCTATTTAATATGTGCGGCATATGCGGTAAGTCAAATTTCAATAAAAATTCAGAAATAAGTGAAAATCTGATCAGGAATATGTGCGGCGCGCTTAAGCACCGCGGCCCTGATGACGAAGGCGTGTATCTGAATGCGGGCCGTGCTTTGAGCGCCAAATCCAGGGTAGGCCTGGGCCACAGGAGGCTCAGCATTATCGACCTTTCGCCTGCCGGGCATCAGCCTATGAGCAACGAGGACGCCTCGATCTGGATAGTGTTAAACGGCGAGATATACAATTTTTCAGATTTAAAAGATATTTTGGTAAAAAAAGGCCATACCTTCAAATCCAATTCGGACACGGAAGTGATACTGCATTTATACGAAGAGAAAGGCATAGATTGCGTCAATGATCTGCGGGGCATGTTCGCCTTTGCCATCTGGGATGAAAAAAAGGAAAGATTATTTTTGGTAAGAGACAGGCTGGGCAAGAAACCCTTATTTTATTCGTTTAAAAACGGGGATTTGACATTTGCCTCGGAACTGATCGCCCTATTGCAGGACAGCGCCGTAAAACGCGATGTGGATTTTAAAAGCATAGATGATTTTCTGAATTACGGATATATACCCGCGCCTTTCACAATTTTCAAAGACATAAAAAAGCTGGAGCCTGCGCATTTTCTGGTTTGTGAAAAAGGCGAAATAAAAATAGACAGATACTGGAAATTAGATTATTCGGAAAAAATAAATTTAAAAGAAGAGGAATACGGCGAAAGGGTATCGGATTTACTTAAGGAATCCACCAGGATAAGGCTTGTAAGCGATGTGCCTTTGGGGGCTTTTTTAAGCGGCGGCATAGATTCCAGTGCGATAGTGGCGATGATGGCGCAGGTTATGGACAGGCCTGTCAAAACTTTTTCCATAGGATTCGAGGATAAAAGTTTTGATGAGACGGGTTTTGCCAGGATAATTTCCAAAAGGTTTAATACAGAGCACAGGGAATTTACAGTAAAGCCTGACGCGTTAGAGGTATTGCCTGAATTAATAAGGCATTTCGGCGAGCCGTACGGCGATTCGTCGGCCATACCTACGTATTACCTTTCCAGGTTAACGCGCCAGTATGTGACCGTGGCCTTAAACGGCGACGGAGGCGATGAGTCTTTCGCCGGGTATGAAAGATATGTTGCCATGAAGATGGCACAGCAGCATAAGTTTTTATCCGTTATATCAGGCAAACTGCTGGGTAAAATAATAAACAATATCCCGGAGTCGACAGATAAAAAAGACAGGATAAACAGGCTAAAAAGATTCATAAACAGCGCAGGTATGCCAACCGCAGACAGATACTCCAGGATCGTGTCGATTTTTAACGAAGGGCGCAGAAAAGACCTGTATTCGGATTTTCTTAAAAATGAAAGCACCAGAAGCGACAGGTTTGATATAATACGGCAGGCATATAAAGATTCAAACACAGAAGATTTAATTGACTCAACACTTTTTGTGGATCTGGTGACTTATATGCCCGGCGATCTGCTGCCGAAAGTAGACATAGCGAGCATGAGCAATTCATTGGAATGCCGTTCCCCGTTTTTAGATCATAAATTCCTTGAATTCAGCGCCAGGATACCTTCAAATCAAAAAGTCAAAGGGTTGAAGACGAAATATATACTGAAAAAATCCCTCAGAGGTTTATTGCCTGATACAATTTTAAAAAGAGAAAAGATGGGGTTCGGCGTGCCAGTGGCTGGATGGTTTAAGGGCGAATTAAAGGATTACGCGCGCGATGTTTTATTAAGCGACAGGCTGGTAAAAAGAGGCTACTTTGACAGAGAGTCGGTAAAAAATATCCTGGACGACCATATCAGCGGCAGGGCCAATAACGCGGCCAGGATATGGTGTTTGTTGAATCTTGAGATGTGGCACAGGATATTTATAGATAATAATATGTAATTTTTAATTTATTTGGTATAATAATAGCAAACGGAGGATTTGATAAATGAGGATATTGGTTACAGGCGCAGCAGGTTACATAGGCTCGGTAATGGTTCCGGCCTTGCTGGAAAAAGGCCATAAGGTTGTTGCCGTAGATAATTTCATGTACAACCAGACATCTTTATTGGATTGCTGTCATAATAATGATTTGACCGCAATACGAGCAGACGCACGCGATAAAGAATTAATATCAAAACAACTTAAAAAGGTTGACGCGATTTTTCCTTTAGCATGCCTGACAGGTGCGCCGCTTTGCTCCAAGGATCCTTTAAACGCCAAGTCGGTTAATTTCGACGCGGTTAAGATGATTTTGGATCTGCGCAGCAAGAATCAGGTAATAATTTTTCCGACAACAAACAGCGGATATGGCATCGGGCAAAAGGACAGTTTTTGCACCGAAAAAACGCCGTTAAATCCGGTATCGCTTTACGGCCGGCTGAAGGTTGACATAGAAAATATGCTTCTGGATTCCGGTAACTGCATTACCCTGCGCCTGGCCACGGCTTTCGGCATAAGCCCCAGGATGCGGCTGGATCTTCTGGTTAACGATTTCGTGTACAGGGCTTTCAATGACCGCTTTATAATCCTGTTTGAGTCGCATTTTAAGAGAAATTACATACATGTGCGGGATATCGCCAAAGCGTTTATCCATAGCATGGAAAAATTTGATGTGATGAAAGATCAGCCTTACAATGTCGGGCTGAGCGACGCCAATCTCAGTAAATGGCAATTGTGCGAGGAGATTAAAAAACAGCTCCCGGATTTTTACTTCGTCGAGGCCAAGATAGGCGAAGACCCGGACAAAAGGGATTACGTTGTCAGTAACGAAAAAATCGAAAAAACAGGCTTCAGGCCCGGCGTATCCCTGCAAGCCGGCATAACCGAATTGATAAAGGGTTATCAGATAGTAAGAAAAAATCAGTTTTCCAATGTTTGAAAATAAAATCACAAGCAGGAGAAAAATATGATTATAAGCAGGACGCCTTTTCGCATCTCTTTTTTCGGCGGCGGAACAGATTATCCTGTGTGGTACAAGGATAACGGCGGCGCCGTATTGGCTACCACCATAAACAAATACTGTTATATAACATCAAGGTACCTGCCGCCTTTTTTCGAGCATAAATCTCGTATAGTTTATTCGCTGATAGAAAATGTCAAGAAGATTTCCGATATAAGGCATCCTGCGGCCAGGGCCTGCCTGGAATTTATGAATATTAAAAGTGGTGTGGAGATACATCATGACGGAGACCTGCCAGCCAAGTCAGGATTAGGCTCAAGCTCTTCTTTTACAGTAGGGCTGCTTCACGCGCTGTACGCGCTAAACGGCAAGATGCCCACAAAGAGGCAGCTTGCATTGGACGCCATACATGTTGAACAGGACAGGCTTAATGAGAACGTAGGCTCGCAGGACCAGGTCCTGGCAGCGTTCGGCGGTTTTAATGTGATAAAATTCGGAGGCAAAGACCATTTCCAGGTGACACCTGTAACATTGGACCACCAAAGGCTTGATAATTTTCAGTCGCACCTGATGCTGTTTTTTACGGGATTTTCCAGGTTTGCCTCTGACATAGCCGCAGAACAGATCAAGAAAACACCGCACAGGAAAAAAGAATTAAGATTAATGCTTCAGATGCTTGACAAGGCGCTGGGCGTGTTAAAGGGCGAAGGGGATCTGTCTGAATTCGGCAAAATTTTGCACGAGAACTGGAAAATTAAACGGAGTTTGACTGATAAGATTTCCACGCCGGCTATTGATGAAATTTATTCAGCGGCAGTTAAGGCTGGCGCATTGGGAGGCAAGCTTTTGGGCGCGGGCGGCGGTGGATTTATTTTATTCTTCGCCAGACCCGAGGCTCAGGCCGCGGTAAGAAAAAAACTTAAGAAGTTATTGTATGTGCCTTTGCGCCTTGAAAATTCAGGCAGCCAGATAATTTTTTACAGCCCTGCCGGCAATATATCCGAAACATGAGACCAAATACCAGAATGCAGGACATAGACGTGCTTATCCTTTGCGGTGGCAAAGGTAAGCGTTTGCGGCCGATGGTGAGTGACCGCCCGAAGACAATGGTTTGGATAAAAGACAGGCCGTTTATGGATATCCTGATAGATTACATAGCGAAGTTCGGTTTCAGGCGTTTTATATTGTGCACCGGTTATAAGGCAGATTTTATAAAAAGATATTATCAAGACAGGAATTTGCCGTTGACAATTGTATTTTCCGAAGAGAAAAATCCCCTGGGCACAGCAGGTGCCATTAAAAACGCTTCTTCGCTGGTAAAAAGCAACACCATGCTTGTTTTTAACGGGGATTCATTCTGTAAAGCGGATTTAAATAAGTTTGTTGATTTTCATTTCGCTAAAAACGCCGAGGCATCGATAGTCCTTTCAAAACTCAAGGACAATGAAGACTACGGCGCCGTAAGGCTGGGCCCTTCCGGGATCATTACGAGTTTTAATGAAAAATCAAAACAGGATGGTTTTACCAACGCGGGTATTTATTTTTTTAAAAAAAGCACGTTAGACATGATTCCGGACGGCGTAAAATTTTCCGTGGAATACGACCTATTCCCGAAACTCGTAGGTTTAGGGTTTTTCGGTTATAAGACAAAGGCAATAGTAACGGACATCGGAACCCCACAGAGATATAAAGAAGCGAGGTTGTCAATAAAATGAACAAAAAAAGAAGGATATCATTCGGAGCGATAAAGATAACAGAGAAATCCAAGGCGCTTATTAAAAAAGCGCTTGATTCAAACCGCGTCTCAAGCGGCGGGTATGTCAGAGAACTAGAAAAACGTTTTTCCAGGCTGATAGGCACAAAAGAGGCAGTGGCTTTAAGTTCCGGCGCGGATGCAGACGCATTGGCCATGGCTGTTTTATATGATTTCGGCGCGAAGCGAAACGATGGCGTCATAGTACCTGCGCTTTCTTTCGTAGCGACAGGCAACGCGGTTTTGCAGGCAGGTTTTAAACCTGTATTTGTTGACATTCAAAAGGATACGCTTAATATAGACCCCAATAAAATAGAAAAGGCCATCACAAAAAATACAAAAGCGATAATGCCGGTCCATCTTATGGGCAAACCTGCGGATATGGACGTCATTAACAGCATTGCAAAAAAACACCGGCTTTATGTAATTGAAGATGCCGCAGAGGCCTATGGCGCAGTGTATAAAGGCAGAAATGCCGGCACCTTAGCCGATATGGCAGCTTTCAGTTTATATGTGGCGCATATGGTAACTACTGCGGAAGGCGGCATGGTTGTTACGGACAGGCCTGATTTCGCCGAGATTTTAAGATCGTTAAGGTCTCACGGGAGGGCGTGTAAATGCGAGAGCTGTGTGTTGAATATTTCCTCCGGATACTGCAAGAAAAGATTCAGTCACGGTGAAAACAAGGATATTCGGTTCATATTCGAGCGCATAGGGTTTTCAAGCAAGATGAATGAGCTGGAGGCCGCTATTGGCTTGGGCAATATGGATGTATATCCGGAAATCTTAAAGAAAAGGCGCAAAAATCTTTTGTATATGATAGAAAAATTCAAAGAATTTAAGCCATATCTCTATACCATTGAAGAAGGGCCTGATGAAGAGATCGGGCCGCACGCATTTGCGATAATAGTAGGCGATAATGTTAAATTCAGCCGCGATAAGCTCGTGTATTTTATGGAGCAAAACGGGGTAGATACGCGCAGCTTATTTTTATCCATGCCTACACAATGCGCCGGTTTTAAATATTTAGGCTATAAAATGGGAGAGTTTCCTGCCGCAGAATACATGGGGGACAATGGTTTGCATATAGGCATACATCAGGATTTGAATAAAGATGATTTAGACTATGTTATTAATGTGGTGAGAGATTTTTTGAAGAAAACATCTAATTAATATGTTTAAGAAAGATTCCAGGATATTTATAGCAGGCGTAAATAATATAACAGGCGCGGCTTTACTGCGCCGGCTAAAAAAAGACGGGTTTGCCAATATAATTGACAAACCGCGGTTGAATCTTTTGAATCAAGAGCTTGTCAGTTCTTTTTTTGAAAAAGAGAAGCCCGAATATTGTTTTTTGACTTCTATAAAAGAAGGCGGGATAGAGGCGAATATCGCTTATCCGGCGGATTTAATTTATCAAAATTTGGCAGTACAGTCAAATGTAATTCATTCCGCATACAAAGCAAAAGTGAAAAAACTGATCTTTTTTGCCAGTTCCTGCGTTTATCCTAAAAATTGCCCGCAGCCTATGAGAGAAGAATATTTATTAACAGGAAGGCCTGAGGTGACCAATGAGTCGTACGCTATGGCTAAGATAGCGGGCATTAAGATGTGCCAAGCATATAACAGGCAATACAAAACAAATTTTATTTCTATAATCCCCGCCACAATCTATGGCCCAAATGATAATTTTGACTTAAATACCTCTCATGTAATTCCGGCTCTTATCGGAAGATTTCACGAAGCAAAACTTAATAAAAAAAAGGAAATAATTATCTGGGGCACAGGAAAATCCAGGCGAGAATTTATATATATAGATGATCTGGTAGACGCAAGCTTGTGTTTGATAAAAAAATTCGATGTACCTGAGATAATAAATGTCGGCACAGGCGTTGATATTTCTATTTGTGATCTTGCAAAACTAATAAAAAGAAAAGTTGATTTTGAAGGCGAAATTGTATTCGATCTCGGCAAACCTGATGGCGCCATGACGAAATTGCTGGATATTGAGGCGCTTAACAATTTAAAATGGAAGCCAAGCATGGTCTTGCCTGACGGCATAAAAAATGTTTATTGTTGGTATTTGAAATATTTTAGTAATAAAAAATCCGGAGGCATATGTTAGTTGTAAAATATTACGGCTGGGTGCCGGACAGGCCTGACACAAGAGATTATTTCTATAAGGCTATAAGGCCTGTGGTAAAGGTGCCAGGCGAGGTTGACCTGAGGCATTATTGTTCGTTCGTCGAAAATCAGGGGCGCCTGGGAAGCTGCACCGCAAACGCGCTGGCAGGGAATATAGAATTTCTGGATAATATGGCTGACGGAAAATATATTGATGCCAGCAGGCTTTTTATTTATTATAATGAGCGGGTTTTGGAAGGGATGGTCGATTATGATTCCGGGGCATCGTTACGGGACGGCATTAAGACGCTAAAGAAAACAGGATACTGCTGGGAGAAGACATGGCCTTATTTTATAAAGCGTTTTACAAAAAGGCCGGCGAAGAAATGCTACGATGAAGCCCGGAGACACCGCATAGAATCTTACCACAGGATAGAGGTTTTACCTGAGATGCTTGCCTGCCTTGCGGAGGGTTTTCCGTTTGTTTTTGGATTTACCGTATATGAAAGTTTTCAAACAGAAGAAACCGCCAAAACCGGAACTGTGAATATGCCTAAAAAGACCGAAAGGGCTATAGGCGGGCATGCAGTATTGGCTGTCGGTTATAATCAGAAAACCAGGAGGTTTTTGGTCCGTAATTCCTGGGGAGCCGGTTGGGGGGACAACGGTTATTTTACTATGCCGTATGAATACCTGGAAACTTTAGCCGCGGATTTTTGGACGATAAGAAAATGATAAAAATAGTCCGCATAATAGCCAGATTAAATATAGGCGGGCCGGCAATAAATGCGGTTTTGCTTTCAGAAGGGTTGAACGGCAACGGTTTTAAAACGGTATTAGTGGCCGGAAGCATAGAAAAAAGCGAAGGGGATATGTCTTATTTGGCTTATCAGCGAGGCGTTAGCCCGGTTGTGGTTAATGAGCTGTCCAGAAGCATCGATCCCTTGAAAGATTTAATGGCGTTGTGGAAAATATACAGGATTATAAAAACAGAAAAGCCGGATATAGTGCATACGCATACAGCCAAGGCAGGCACTTTAGGCAGGCTGGCAGCGATTTTAGCCGGTGTGCCTGTAAGGGTGCATACTTTTCACGGCCATGTTTTTGACGGATATTTTAACAAAATAACAGCAAGGGCATTTATTGCTATTGAAAGATTTTTGGGCAGATTTACCACTAAGATTATCGCTGTTAGCAATTCTGTGGCAAACGATGTTTCAATTAGGTATAATATTGTTCCCAATGCCAAGATAGCGGTAATACCGCTGGGATTTGACCTGGAAAGGTTTTTTACTTCAAGCAGCAATAAAGGCCGGCTTAAGAAAGAATTGGGCCTGGCCGAAGATTGCCTATTGGTGGGCATAGCGGGTAGATTAGTTCCGATCAAAAATCACAAGATGTTTTTAGATGCGGCAAAAAAAATACTAGCCACTAGCCCCTATTCACTAGTCACTAAATTTATCATCGTCGGAGACGGCGAGTTGCGCCGTGAGTTAGAAAATTACGCAACAAAGACAGGCATAGCGGATAAAGTCGTATTCCTAGGCTGGCGCAGGGACCTGGATTATATATACGCGGATTTGGATGTCGTTTGCCTTACTTCGTTAAATGAAGGCACTCCTGTAAGCCTGATTGAGGCCATGGCTTCATCCAAACCGGTAGTGGCAACCGATGTCGGCGGAGTCAAAGACATCGTGAAAAACGGCGTTAACGGATTACTTGTGCAATCAGGCGATGTAAACGGATTCAGGGATGCGGTCATTAATTTGCTGCAGGATGCCGAAAAACGCGGTGAAATGGGAGATAAAGGCAAGGAATTTGTAAAGGCAGATTATAATAAGGACAGATTAATAAAAGATACTGAACAACTGTATATAAATTTATTGAAAGAGAAAGGGTTTTCTATATGAGAATACTGGTTACCGGCGGCGCAGGTTTTATAGGTTCGCATTTATGCGAGGCGTTGTTAAAGAGAAATGAAGATGTGTATGTGATAGATAATTTATCCACAGGCAGCCTGGAAAATATAAAGCATTTACTGGAAAATAAAAATTTCCACTGTACTATCGATACGGTCTTAAATGAGCGCATAATGGATAAATTAATTCAAAGATGCGACCAGGTTTATCACTTGGCTGCCGCGGTAGGCGTTAAGCTTATAATGGATAAGCCCATCGAGACGATTGAGACCAATGTTGTGGGGACAGAGGTTGTTTTAAAAAACGCCAATAAATACAAGAAGAAAATTTTTATAGCGTCGACTTCTGAGATATACGGCAATCATATGGAACACAGCCTTAAAGAAGACGACAACAGAATTTTGGGCCCTATAAAGAAACGCAGATGGGCTTATGCGTGCTCAAAGAGTTTGGATGAGTTTTTGGCGCAGGCATATTTTATAGAGAAAAAACTCCCAATGGTTATAGCGAGATTTTTTAATACCGTTGGCCCCCGTCAAACCGACGCCTACGGTATGGTCATACCTAATTTTGTCAAAAGCGCCCTGCTGAATAATCCTATTTATATACACGGCGACGGCAAACAGACGAGAAGTTTTGGGCATGTGTATGACGTAGTGCGCGCATCGATAGCGCTAATGCAGAGCGCGGAAGCGGAAGGCGATGTTTTTAATATAGGAAGCGAAGAAGAGGTTTCAATCGAGGATCTGGCTAAAAAGATAAAATCAGCAACAGGCAGCATATCTGAAATAGTGAAGGTTCCTTATGAAAAAGTTTACGGAAGCGGTTTTGAGGATATGCGGCGCAGGGTGCCGAATATATCCAAGATCAAAAAATTAATCAATTATAAACCCGCATATAAGTTAGACGATATTATAACGGATGTGATTAATTATTTCAAAGGTTAAAATATGAGCATAGCTATGAATTACATAGCAGCTTTTTTAATAACATTGGCGTTATCTTTATTCTTTACTCCAATCGTGCGTGGTTTAGCCTTGAGGTATAATTTCATAGCAAAACCAAAAAACGACAGATGGAACAGAAGGATTATACCTATTTGCGGCGGCGCCGCTATATTTCTATCGTTTCTTATATCGTTTTTTATATTCGGCAGAAAAAACCCGCTATTTGTGCCGTTAGTGTGCGGTTCGATAGCCATATTCATAAGCGGCCTTATAGATGATATTTTCGGTATAAGGCATTATTCAAAACTTTTTGTACAAATCATAGTCGCCTCTTTCATGTGCCTTGCCGGCATTAATTTCAATGTTTTACCCTTATCATTTTTGAATATATTCTTAACTATATTCTGGTTTGTCGCTATTATGAATGCCTTTAATTTGCTGGATAATATGGACGGACTTTGCGCAGGTATAACCGTTGTTTCCAGCGGAGTCGTTTTCGCTTATTACGGGCTTTATTCCGATTCTATTGTGGCTATGCCTGCGCTTCTTATAGGCGCAGCTGCGCTGGGCTTTTTAAGATTTAATTTTAACCCGGCAAAGATATTTATGGGTGATTGCGGTTCGATGTTTATAGGTTTTGTTATGGCCGCAATAAGCGTAATGGGCACATGGAAAGGCACGTCTAATTTCTTGGGCGCATTGGTTATGCCTGTTTTGGTTTTGGGTGTGCCTGTTTTTGACACAATACTGGTTACTTTAAATCGACGGGCGATCGGCAGGCATTTCTATGAGGGCGGCAAAGATCATACGTCGCACAGGCTTGTAATATTGGGCATGTCGGAACGGCGAGCGGTGCTTACTTTATATTTTATAAGTTTAGCGTGCGGGCTTACAGCATTTATGTATACAAGGCTTAATATTGCCGCAATTATAATACTTATGCTGCTTGTAGCATTGTTTATGCTATTCTTCGGAATATTTTTGAGCCAGGTCAGGATTTATGAGCAGGATAAAGATGCGAAAAAAGAAAAAGCCAAAGAACAGATTTGGCTCAGCGGCATGATTTATCATAAACAGCGGATGTTTGAAATGGTGGCAGATGTTTTTGCGATAAGCGCAAGTTATATATGCGCATACTTGTTAAGATATGAAGGCGTGTTTGCCCCGGGGAGCGTGGACCTGATACTTGATTCACTTCCGATAATAATAATAATAAAACTTAGCGCATTTTACTGGTTTGGTTTGTATAAAGGCATCTGGCAGTATGTCGGGCTGCACGATTTGTTTAATGTAATAAAGGCGGTTACTTTCGGCTGCGTGGTTTCTATTATCGCATTGGTATTTATGTTCCGCATAGAAGGTTATTCAAGGGCGGTTTTCATAATAGACTGGTTTATTCTTTTAATATCAGCTTCGGGCGTAAGGCTGGCTATGCGTATGTTCAGGGAATATTTCAGTTTTGATTCCGCAGGCGGTAAAAAGATTTTCATAATGGGCGCAGGAGATGCCGGAGAGCATTTTTTAAGGGGTTTAAGATATAACAAAAAACTGAATTATATTCCTGTGGGATTTTTAGACGATAATATAGACAAAAAGGGCAGGAAGATACACGGCATACCGATACTCGGCACCAGGTATGATATTTCTGACCTTGCAAAAAAATATTCTGTCAGCGAAGTGATAGTCGCCATACCGTCTCTGGACGAGTTTATGTCGGATGAGATAATGAAGTTCTGCAGGGATAGCGGCGTTGCCTGTAAAAAGATGTCTGACATAACTTTGTGGTAAAGTTATAAGGGTGTATATGCGAATAGCCATAGATATTAGGCCTGTTCTGAAAAAAGAAAAGACCGGCGTCGGTTTTTATACGTTAAATCTTATTAACAGCCTCGCTGAAACAGATAAGGAAAATACTTATTATCTGTACAGCAAGATAAAATTTTTCAGCAGCAGCAAGAGGCCGCCTGTTTTGCCGGGGGAAAATTTTAAACACGTCATTGACCGCTTTAATTTAGGCCCTCCCAGGCTGCTCAAAAATATGGATATATTCCATACGTCCTCGTTTGATATCAGGCCCCCAAAAGGGGCTAAATTTGTAATTACCGTTCATGATATTATACCGAAAGTGTTCCCAGAGGGCCATACAAAGGAGACAATAGAAAAGCTGGACAGCTCTTTAGGGCCGGTTCTTTCGGCAAGCAGCCTCATAGTGGCGGATACGCAGAGTACTGCCGGGGATCTGAAAAAACACTATCCGCGCGAATCTCTGGATAAAGTAAGGGTTGTTTATCCCGGAGTAGGCGATGAGTTCGCAGTTTTGCCGGAAAACGCCAAAAATCTTTACAACAAAACCCTTTTAAAGTATAATATATATTCTAATTATATTATATACATAGGCACATTAGAGCCGCGTAAAAACGTAACAGGCCTGATAAAGGCATACCATAGCCTTAAAAGCTGGTACAATATAAAGCAGCAGCTTGTATTGGTAGGCATGAAGGGCTGGATGTATGATGATATTTTTAAGCTGACAGAGGATTTAGGCCTTAAGAACAATATAGTATTTACAGGTTATGTTCCCAGAGAAGAGCTTAAAATATTTTATAATTTAGCCGATCTAAGCGTTTATCCGTCTTTTTATGAGGGCGCAGGACTGCCAGTCCTGGAGGCTTTTAAATGCGGCTGCCCGGTTGTAACATCAAATGTTTCTTCCATGCCTGAATTCGCAGGCGATGCAGCTGTATTGATAAACCCCAACAGCACGGATTCCATTTCCGAAGGTATTTACAGCCTGTTAAGCAGCGAAGAGTTGAGAAATGATTTGCGCCAAAAAGGCTTAAAACGCGCGGCGGAATTCAGCTGGAAGCGCACGGCAGGCGATATGTTGAAAGTATTTAAAGAGGCTATGGTTTGAAAACGGAAAGGTTTTTAATTATAAATCCGTTCGGCATCGGCGATGTTTTATTTACTACGCCGCTCGTAAAACGGATAAGAAGCCGGTTTAAGGACAGTTTTATAGGCTTTATATGCAACAGCCGCGTGGCGCCGGTTCTGTCAGCGAATAAAAACCTGGATGAGATTATTGTATTTGATAAAGGCGATTACAAAGAACTCTGGCATAAGTCAAAGAGGCAGGCAGTTGCGCAGTTTTTACATATTTTAAAAAAAATAAAATCCAGGCATTTTGATATAGTAATAGATTTATCCCTAAACCACCAGTATGCGTTTTTTCTGGCGCTTCTAGGTGTGCCGGTAAGGATAGGCTATAATTTTAAAAACAGAGGCAGATTCATGACGCATAAAACAGACATATCTGGGTATCACGATAAACATATTGTTGAATATTATTTGGATTTATTAGATTTCTTGTATGTAGAGACGCCCCAATGGGGCGTCTCTACGCCTCATGTTGACAGCAATTTGGAAATTTTCATTCCCGAGCAGGATTTAAAATGGGCTGACAGTTTTCTGAAGGATAGCGGTATCCAGCCGCAGCAGAGGATTGCAGCCGTAGTGCCCGGAGGCGGCGCAAGCTGGGGTAAATCTGCCATATATAAACACTGGCCGCCGGAGAATTTTGCGCATGTTGCCGATGCGCTTATGGATAAATACGCGGTTAAGGTAATATTGCTCGGCAGCAGCGATGATTCGGGCGTCTGTAACGCGGTATCCGGGTCAATGCGCAATAAGGCTGTGTCAGCATGCGGCAAGACGGGCCTTTTGCAGTTTGCGGCGCTGCTTAAAAGATGCAGCCTGGTAATCTGCAATGACGGCGGCCCGCTTCATATGGCGGCTGCGGTTGACGTAAAGACGGTGTCATTGTTCGGGCCGGTAGATGAAAACGTATACGGGCCGTATCCGCCCGGCAGTAATCATATAGTGCTGAAAGAAAATATTGATTGCAGGCCTTGTTATAAAGGATTCAGGTTTAAGCAGTGCCAGGACAGGTTCTGCCTCATGAATATAAGGCCCGAAGATGTTGTTAAGGCAGCAGAGAAATTATTGACGTAACCCAATATTATTGTTCGAGTCGAGAACAGCTAAAACATGGATATAACCGAGTACCTTAAAAAAAATCGCGGCATAGTAAATAAGGCGTTGATAGAATACCTGCCTAAAGCTAGAAATATTTCAGCCGAGTTGACAGATGCCATGCGTTACTCTATTGCCGCAGGCGGCAAAAGGCTGCGCCCGATTTTAATGATCGCGACAGCAGAGATGTTTGACAAAAAGCCGGGGCGTGTTTTGCAGGCCGCATGCGCGGTTGAGTATGTACATACTTCTACTTTGATCCTGGATGATCTTCCGTGTATGGATAATTCTGATTTGAGAAGAGGCAGTCCGTCGGTCCATAAAAAATTCGGGCAGTCAACAGCTATCCTGGCTTCATATGCGCTGGTCGCGCTTGCGTTCGAACTGCTTATGAAGAACGCTAATGCAGTATCGGATGATTCCAAGCTGGCTTTGGATGTGACCGAATCCATGTCAGATGCAATAGGTTATAAGGGCATATGCGCGGGCCAGTACATGGATTTAAGGACCGGGCCAAAAAAGATAGGCCTGAAAGGCCTTAGGTTTCTGCACGAACATAAGACAGCTGATCTGTTTGTGGCATCCTGCCGGATAGCAGGGTATCTTTCCGCAGCAGGTAATGCCCAGTTAAAGGCCCTAAGCGATTACGGCAAATATCTGGGCTTGGCTTTTCAGGCGTATGATGACATGTTAAGCCTGAACAAGACAGACAGAGAATTAGGCAAACAGGCAAAAAAAGATATAAATTCGCCGAATATAGTTAATCTGTTCGGCTCTGATAAGGCCAGGGGGCTTTTAAAAAAATATTCACAAGAGGCCGAGGCAGCCTTGCATATTTTTGGAAGCAGGTCTGATACTTTAAAGGGATTCATACAGTACGTTTCAATAAGAAACAAATAGAGAATATAAACGTGATCCCTCGCCGCTAGTAGACCATTTACACCGCGTAGGTGTAAATACACCTACGCGGTGTAAATGGGTATGGCGGCTCGGGTGAAAAATTTGGGAGTAAAAATGCTAAATATAGCTATAATCGGGTGCGGGCATTGGGGGCCTAATTATGCCAGGAATCTGATAAACTTTAAATATGTTAACAGGGTTTTTTGCTGCGATACAAATAAGGCAGCGCTTGATAAGCTTAAGGTTTCCTATCACAGGATAGAGGTACTGCCAGATTATAAAGAGGCGATAGGCAATAAAGATATAGACGCTGTTATAATCGCGACGCCTTCGTCCACGCACTTCACAATAGCGAAAGAGGCGATTTTGGCAAATAAGCATGTATTGGTTGAAAAGCCGCTTGCGTTAAAACACGAAGAATGCGAAGAGCTGGAAGGGCTTAGCCGCGAAACAGGCAAGGTCCTTATGGTTGCCCACACGTTTATATACAATCCGGCTATCGCAAAGATAAAAGAATTTATAGATAAAAAAACACTGGGTGATATTTATTATATCCATTCGACCAGGACTCACCTGGGGCTTATAAGAGAGGATGTCAACGCGGTATGGGACCTGGCCCCGCACGATGTTTCTATATTCCTCTATTTTCTGAATAAAATGCCTTTAAGCGTTTCGGCATTGGGCGGATCGTTTTTAAAGACGACAAGAGAGGATGTGGCGTTCATAAACCTCAAATTTCCCGACGGTGTGGTAGGCAATATCCATATAAGCTGGGCAGATTCGAACAAAGTCAGGCAGGTGGAAGTGATAGGCAGCAAGGCAAGGGCGGTATTTAATGATTTAGATAATCTGGAGAAGGTTAAGCTGTACGAAAAAGGCATCTCAACGGATAAGCCGTATGATAATTTCGGCGAGTTCCAGTATCTTTTAAGAGACGGCGATATCATAAGCCCCAAGATTGACCTTACCGAGCCGGTCAAGATATTGTGCGAACATTTTCTGGATTGCGTAAAAAATAATAAGAAACCGATTACAGACGGCAAAAACGGTTCTGATGTGGTTAAGATAATGTGCGCTATAGACCAGTCATTAAAAAACGGAGGCGTGCCTGTAAATGTCTGATAAGAGCGGTATACATCATACGGCGATCATAGGATATAAAGCTCAACGCAAGATCGCAAATAGAGAACTTTCCGTTGCTAAGGGCGCTAAAGTGCAGAGCGGGTCTGTTATTTATGAGGGCTCAAGGATAGGCGGTAATCTTCAAACAGGGCATAACGTCGTAATAAGAGAAGAAAATAAAATCGGAAATAATTTCAAGATCTGGAATAATTCCGTAATAGATTACGGGTGTAAGATAGGCAGCAACGTGAAGATACACTGCAATTGCTATATTGCCCAGTTCACTACTATAGAGGATGATGTCTTTATAGCCCCGGGCGTCACATTCGCCAACGATTTGCATCCAGGCTGCGGGCTTTCAAAAAAATGCATGCGCGGGCCATACATAGAGCGCGGCGTCAAAATCGGCGTGAACGTAACAGTTTTGCCGTTTGTGAGAATTGGCAAAGACAGCCTGATAGGTGCAGGCAGCGTTGTTACCAAGGATGTGCCGGCAGGGTCTCTGGTTTACGGCAACCCCGGCCGCGTAGTAAAAACCGTAAAAGAGCTCAAATGTATTACAGGGATAAATAAGAAAGGGAAACCATATGCAAGTTGATTTTATGGACATAAGAAAACAGGATAGTGATATTTCTGAAGGCATAGAAACCGCTATAAAAAAAGTAATAAACAGCACATCCTTCATTCTCGGAAAAGAAGTAAAAAATTTTGAGGACGAATTCGCTAAATATTGCAGCGTAAAATACGCCGTAGGCGTGGGAAATGGCACAGAGGCGCTGCATCTGGCGCTTTTAGCTTTAGGCGTCGGAACAGGAGATGAGGTTATAACCACATCAAATACCTACATAGCGACAGCCTTGGCTATTTCTTTTACAGGGGCAAGGCCTGTATTTCTGGACGCAGACCCTGTTACATATAATATCGATGTTGCGAAAATAGAACGCGCTATCACAAAAAAAACTAAAGCCCTCCTGCCGGTCCATCTTTACGGCCAGCCTGCGGATATGGATATAATCCTAAGCATAGCGAAGAAGCGCGGATTGAAAGTGTTGGAAGATGCGGCGCAGGCCCACGGCGCAGAATACAAAGGTAAAAAAACAGGCGGCCTTGGCGATGTTGCGGCGTTCAGTTTTTACCCGGGCAAAAATTTAGGCGCATACGGAGACGGCGGTATTATAACTACAAACGATAAAAATATATACGAAAATTTGCTTTTGTTGCGAGATTACGGCAGAAAGTCGAAATATGAGCACATTATAAAGGGCTATAATTCTCGCCTTGATTCTATGCAGGCCGCGGTTTTAAGCGTTAAGCTTAAAAAACTTGATAAATGGAATGATGCGCGAAGGGAAAATGCTGCTAAATACAACGGGTTATTTTCTTCTTCGAATTCTGATATCATTACGCCCAAGGAGATGCCTTATGCCAGGCATGTATATCATCAGTATGTGATTAGAGTCCCGAATCGCGATAAAGTTGTTGAAGAGATGAAAAAAAGAGGCGTGACACTTTTAGTGCACTATCCTATACCAGCGCCTCTTCAAGAGGCGTATAAGGATTCCGGCCATAAAAAAGGCGATTTTCCTGTATCTGAAAAATTAAGCGAGCAGGTTATATCCCTACCCATATATCCGGGCCTCACAAAACAGGAAGTAGAATACGTTGCGCAGCAATTTAAGGAAGTAGTTAAATAAAAGATGAGAATAGCCCTGGTTTTTAATAAAGACAGAGAAGACGCAACCGGCTGTTATATTGAAAGGGTATTGAGGCAGAGTAAAAATTTTACCGTTGATCATTGGCAGACAAGGGACCGAGATAAGATTCCCGAGGACTATGATTTATATTTCAGGATAGATCATGGTGAATATGACTGCGACCTGCCTGTTCATTTAAAACCCAAAGTATTCTGGGCCCTTGATACGCACCTGAAGCATCCTTCCAGAAAGATTGCCAGGCAGGCGGTAAATTATGATTTAGTATTTTGCGCTTTCAAGCAGGGAGCAGAAGAGATGTATAAAAAGGGCATATGCACTTTCTGGGTGCCGTTTGCCTGCGATCCGGGAATCCATAAGCCCAGAGACGTCGAAAAGAAATACGATTTGGGATTTGTCGGAACCAACGGAAAAGGCTACAGGCCGTGGATTTTGAATAAACTAAGGGAAAAGTACCCAAATAGCTTTATAGGCGAAGCGCCTTCCGCGGATCTGGACAAAATATATTCGGCTTCAAAAATAGGCTTTAATTATGCCATAAGGCACCGGGGCAAAAAGACCGGCTGCAATATGAGATTCTTTGAAATCTTATGCTCCAGAACTTTACTGCTGACTAACAGGATAACGGATTGCGACATAAAAGAACTTGGTTTTGAAAATAACAGGCATCTGGTTATTTACAAAAACCGCTGGCAGTTATTCGGTTTGATAAATCATTATTTAAGAAACAGCGAGCAGCGCGAAAAAATAGCCCTGGCAGGATATGAACTTGTATTGTCAAGGCACACATACAGGCATCGCGTTGAGCAAATATTGAAAATAGTCCGCGAGAGTTTGGGCGGTAAATTTACCGGATTATATTTATAGAAGCATGAAAAAAGACGAACGCAATGAATTTCTTAAACTGATTCCGTCGACCGCCAGGAGAGTGCTTGATGCGGGGTGCAGCGGCGGAGAATTAGGGGCAAGGCTTAAGGCCAAAGGCATAGAGGTAATCGGGATAGAAAAAGACAAAGAGGCGGCTCTGGCTGCGGCTAAAAGGCTGGACCGGGTGTTCTCGGAGGATATAGAAAATTTTAAACTGCCATTTTCGGATAAATATTTTGACTGTATGGTGTATGCGGA
>Ga0105164_10000803_pt1 | contig 20627 bp, 9 predicted proteins | sample VDWuncwatermetaG_FD_89674 | JGI IMG/M metagenome (GOLD analysis project Ga0105164, IMG submission 89674) | Wastewater microbial communities from Netherlands to study Microbial Dark Matter (Phase II) - VDW unchlorinated drinking water | ecosystem: Environmental > Aquatic > Freshwater > Drinking...
GACTTCATGTTTTATATTCCAAATGCTTTTACTCCCAATGACGATGGAATAAATGACTTTTTCTCCGGTAAAGGGACTTTTGTGGGTATCTATGAAATGGCTATTTTTGACCGCTGGGGCAATTTAATTTTCAATTCGGATGATATTACAAAACCCTGGGATGGTAAAGCAAACAAAGGGACTGTAATTGCCCAGGGAGATGTATATATTTATTCTATAAAGATCACTGATTTTAAAAAGAAGAAATATGTTTATAAAGGAATTGTAACATTGGTGAGGTAGCTGGAGATTTTATTTTTTTTATTGCAAACGGGTTAGCATAACCGCTGAAAAATTATTCATGAAATTTTTTTTATTAATTATTGCCTTCATATTTGCCTTGTCAGGGGAGATGCATTCGCAATCCTTTCCAAACCCCGCAACGCTTTCAACAGGGCAGGGAGCTCCGGGCAGTCTCGATCCACTTTGGTCAACTTCTCCCTGGTATGCAGGCAGTCCACCTAATCCTATGGGTTTATCCTATAGCCCCGCATTGATCAATAACAATTGTGCTCCAGGTGCATGGGTTGAACCGTCCACTTTACCTCCTCCTGTAAATAATGGAAACTGGATCACAAGCACTGGCAGCCCCTGTACAGGTGGTGCAGGATATCAGTATTTTAGGTTGACCATTGATTTGCCAGCCGATTGCAATGGAAATAGCGTAACCACTCCCGGCAACTACATTTTATATTTTTCAGGATATGTAGACAATGGGATATCTGATGTATTTATAAATGGAAATAGTACCGGTATAAACGGAGGAGGATTTTCTCCTGGTACACAGCTAAACATAACTTTAATAGGTCCCTGGGTTGTTGGCATTAACTATGTTGATGTTTTAGTTTATAATGGAGGTGGACCGTATGGTTTATTATTAGTAGCGAATTCAGCAGCCAGTGCCGGTGCAGATGGCGATGGTGATGGTGTTTCAGATCTTAATGATCAATGCCCTTGTCAACCAGGCTCTTTAGCTAATGGCTGTGCGGCTTCTATTATTGGCGACACTGTTATTTGTAAAGGCGAAAGCACTACGCTTACTTCCACAGGGATTGGAACCTACTTATGGAGTACAGGATCCACTAATTCATCTATTACAGTAAATCCTGTTGTTCCAACAAGTTATTATGTTAAGGTCAAAGTATTAAATGGCTTTGAGGATTCTGCTTTTGTTAACGTAAATGTAAATCCAACTCCTCTTCCATCCATAACCGGTGATGTGATAATTTGTGCAGGGGAAAACACTTCACTCACTGCCTCAGGGGGCGGAACGTATTTATGTAATACAGGTTCTACAAATGCCGTTATTATGGATACTCCTGCTATAACAACAAATTATAAAGTGGTAGTTACAAATTCATTTGCTTGTAAAGATTCCGTTAGCCAGAGTGTCACCGTATTTCCTAAACCAAATGCAAGCTTTACATTTACAGATCAATGCAACGGAACAGCGATTCCGTTTAACAGTAACTCTACTATTAATAGTCCCGGTTCTATTTCAAGTGTGTATTGGGATTTTGGAGATAGCACTTTTAGTTCTGATAATAGCACATCACATATCTTTAACAATCCCGGAAATTATACTGTTAATTTATTAGTAAACAGTAATAGTTCTTGTTCAGACACTATTATACAACAGGTTACCGTTTTCCAAAATCCGATTGCTGGTTTTACTTTCAATGATGTTTGTTTGGGCGATTCGATGGGCTTTACAAATACTTCCTCCGTGAGTCTGCCGGCTTCTGTTTCAGATTATTTATGGACTTTTGGCGATAGTGCGCCTACCAGTAATTTAGTAAATCCCAATCATTTTTATGCCAATGCAGGGGCATATAATGTTGCATTAATTGCTACAACAACCGATGCCTGTGCTGATACGATTACTGTCCCTGTAAATGTTTTTGATCCACCTGTTAGCGGATTTACATTTAGCAATACCTGTTTATTTGATTCAGCCAAGTTTACAAACACTACTTTGGATCCTGCAACGGGGACTATTGCAAACTGGTCATGGAATTTCGGTGATGGTTCGGCATTAAATACAACAGAATATAATCCAAGCCATTTGTTTGCAAGTCCTGGAAATTATGAGGTTGTTCTGGTTTCGTATTCATCAAATCTTGGTTGTGCGGATACTTTAAAAGATTCAATTACAATATTTCCAAAGCCTGTAGCCAATTTTAGTTTTACGAATGTTTGCTTAGGTCAGGCAATGAGTTTTAATGATTCATCAATTGTTTCCGGAGGCAGCATTGCCGGCAGGTCCTGGAGTTTTGGTGATGGCATTGCAGTAGTTACTATTCAGGATCCTGCGCATACTTACGCAAACCCGGGAACCTACATTGTTTCATTAATAGTAACATCAAATAATAGTTGTATCGACACAACGATAAAAAGTGTGGTGGTGCACCCTTTGCCAATTGTGCAATTTAGCAGCACCAATGTTTGTGATGGAACCGCTGTTCAATTCTCTAATTTATCAAACATCGCTACAACAGATACAATTCAATCCCGGACCTGGGATTTTGGTGATGGCAGCGCATTTAACAGCAGTCAAAATTCTTCTCATTTATACGCAAGTAATGGTTCTTATACTGTTGAATTGCTGGTCATTTCCAATTTCGGCTGTGAGGATTCCATTAGTAAAACAAGCATTGTTAACCCCAATCCTCAGGTAAGTTTCACAGCGAACGATACTATCGGCTGTGAACCATTGTGTATCTCCTTTCAGGATAATTCAATAGTTGCAACAGGCATAAACATAGGTTGGGTATGGAACCTTGGTGATGGAAGCGTCATTAATAATTCACAAACTTTTGATCACTGTTATATTAACGACTCTGTTTATTCATCCAAATCTTTGAATGTTACAATAACTGTTACGTCAGATAGTGGCTGCGTAAGCACCTTATCCAAAAATAATTATATCACAGTTTATCCGGCTCCTGTTGCGGGTTTCACAGCTCAACCTGAAACAACAACGATTATTGATCCGGTTATTTCAATTACAGATCTTTCAATCGGAGCCAATATATGGAATTGGAATTTTGGAGATTTAACATCATCCGCATTAAGCAATCCTGCTCCTCATACTTATTCAGATACAGGGTCCTATACCATTATATTGATCACATCCACAACTTATGGCTGTATTGACAGTACTTTTCAAACTATTATAATTGAACCGGAATTTGTTTTTTATATTCCAAATGCGTTTACACCGGATGGCGATGAAATAAATGATAGCTTCTGTGGAAAAGGAATTTTTATCAATGAATTTGAAATGACAATTTTTGATCGTTGGGGAAATTTAATTTACAAAACCAAGGATATTAATAAACCATGGGATGGCAAAACAAATCAGGGTGTAGTGTTTTCACAGGCAGATGTATATGTTTATGTTATCAACGTTATTGATTTTAAAAACAAAAAACATAATTACAAAGGTATTGTAACATTAGTAAGGTAAGTATAGAAATACTTTTGAGATCATCAATCCGGAAATTTTAAAAAGGTCGAATTAAAATTTATTACTTTAGCCTATCCTTAAAATTATTTGCAGCTTATGTCCCTTATCAAAACTAAAATAAATCCCCAGTCCGAATCCTATCAAAGGAACTATCTGCTGATGAAAGAAAAGGTTATTGAATTGGAACAAACCATGCAAAAAAGTTTATTTCAGGGAGAAGAAAAATATCTTGAAAGAAACAAAAAAACCGGAAAATTATTAGCACGTGAACGTATTGAACTTTTATTAGACCAGGATTCTCCTTTTTTAGAATTACTTCCTTTATCTGGTGTTGGTGGCGATGGTTTTGGCGTTGGTGGAACGCTTGTGGGAGGGATAGGGTTTGTGAGTAACAGGTTATGTATAATAACTGCAAATGTTGGGACTATTAAAGGAGGTTCAATAGATTATCCAACACTTCAAAAAAATCTCCGCATAAGTGAAATTGCTTTAGAAAATCGACTTCCTACAATAAATATGGTTGAGTCTGCCGGAGCAAATTTACCTGATCAGGCAAAAATATTCAATTATGGCGGAACCATTTTTCGTGAAATAACACGGAGATCACAAAAAGGCATTCCTACCATTTCTATTGTTTTTGGCAATAGTACAGCTGGAGGGGCTTATGTTCCGGGTATGTCGGATTACACCATTATGGTAAAGGATCAGGCAAAAGTGTTTTTAGCCGGACCTCCTTTGGTTAAAATGGCAACGAATGAGGTAGTAGATGATGAAGCACTCGGAGGCGCGGATATGCATAGTCGTATTTCCGGAGTTTCTGATTATTTGGCTGTTGACGAAAAAGATGGAATAAGAATGGCAAGAGAAATAATGTCGTTTCTCAATATCTCTGAAAAAGAAAAAGTCAGACAAAAAATCGTGGAACCATTATATGATAGCGAGGAAATTTTAGGTCTTGTTTCAGCAGATGTTCGTATCCCTTTTGATGCGCGTGAATTGATCGCAAGAGTTGTTGATGGTTCGCATTTCTCAGAATTCAAATCCAATTATGGAAGCACATTAGTTACCGGTTATGCTGTTATCAATGGTTACCAGATAGGAATTGTTGCCAATAATGGAGTGTTGTTTTCTGAAGCGGCAAACAAAGGCACCCAGTTCATTCAACTTTGTAATCAAAACAATATTCCAATTTTGTTTCTGCAAAACATTACCGGATTTATGGTTGGTAAAAAGTATGAAGAAGAGGGAATAATAAAACATGGAGCCAAGATGATAAATGCTGTATCCAACAGCACTGTCCCTGCAATAACCATTATCATTGGGGCCTCGTACGGTGCAGGTAATTATGCAATGTGTGGAAGAGCTTTCAAACCACGTTTTTTATTTTCATATCCGAATTCAAAAATTGCTGTAATGGGCCCGGAGCAACTTTCGGGGGTTATGGAAATTATACAGCGTGACGCAGCGCAAAAAGTAGCGGTTGTTTATGATGAAGAAAAAGGGGCATTTATAAAACAAAAAATTACTTCGGAAGCCGACAAACAATCCAATGCATATTATGCCTCAGGTCAACTATGGGATGATGGTGTAATAGATCCAAGAGAAACGCGAAATTACCTTAAACTGTGCCTTGAAGTAATTCATAACACAGAGATCAAAGGTGCTGATGGATATGGTGTTTTTAGGATGTAATTTTAATTAGTTGGTGGTTGTTAGTTCGGAAACTAAAAACTAGCAACTAAAAACTAACAACCAGTAAAAAAAATGAAAGCAATAAAAAAAATACTCATCGCAAATCGCGGAGAAATTGCAATACGTGTGATGAGAACCTGTCGCGAAATGGGTATTGCAACTGTTGCTGTTTATTCTGACGCGGACAAAGATGCTTTATTTGTTAAACAAGCGGATGAGGCTATTTCTATTGGAGGTTTACAAGCATCAGAATCATATCTAAACCAGGAAAAAATAATTAATGCTGCGAAAATAACCGGAGCAGATGCTATTCATCCCGGTTATGGTTTTCTTTCAGAGAATGCAATTTTTGTAAAAAAATGTACGGAAGCAGGAATCATATTTATTGGCCCATCTGCCGAAGTAGTAGAGGTGATGGGTTCAAAAAGCCGATCAAAAGAAATAATGCAGAAGGCTGGTATCCCAACTGTTCCGGGCTATAACGGCAAAGATCAATCCATTGACATATTTATTAATGAATCCGAAAAGATAGGTTTTCCTATTCTTATTAAAGCTGCAGCAGGCGGTGGCGGGAAAGGAATGCGAATTGTTTATGATAAAAAAGAAATCGCTGCATCAATTGAAGCCGCCAAACGGGAAGCCCAAAGCAGCTTCGGAGATGATACTCTATTAATCGAAAAATATTTTGAATCTGCTAAACACATTGAATTTCAATTGTTCGGAGATCATCACGGCAACTACACTCATTTTTTTGAAAGAGAATGTTCCATTCAAAGAAGATTTCAAAAAATTATAGAAGAAAGTCCTTCTCCTTCTTTAACACCGGAGCTCAGAGAAAAAATGGGAAAAACAGCTATAGCAGTTGCAGCGTCCATTCAATATACCAATGCCGGCACGGTTGAATTTATTTTAGATGCTGAAAATAATTTCTACTTCTTAGAAGTAAATACCCGATTACAAGTGGAACACCCTGTTACAGAAGAAACCACCGGCATTGATCTGGTTCGTCTTCAAATAGAAGTTGCAAAAGGAATCCCATTAAAAGCAAATTATCAAAACACGCATCAACAGGGTCATGCCATTGAGTGCCGTATTTATGCAGAAGATCCTGCTACTAATTTTTTTCCTGCTACCGGGACTGTTTTAATTTGGAACGAGCCACCTTTAAACGGAATTCGTTACGACAGCGGTGTTGCTTCAGGCTCAAAGGTTGATATTTACTATGATCCTATGGTTGCAAAAATTATTGCCAAAGGAAATAATCGTGACGAAGTAATTCAAAAAATGCAACATGCACTTGAAAAATTTGTCATTTTAGGATTAACTACCAATAAAAATTTCTTACTTGAAATTCTTCAACATCCTTCCTTTATTGATGGAACATTTGATACACATTTCATCAATAAATATTTCAAAAATTACACGGATAGTAAAAAAAACGATTCTGCTTTAATTAATGAAGTAGCTATTGTATCAACGATTTTGGGATGGAAAGAGAGAAATGATCAAATAGAAAACAATGGCCGTGTAAACGGTTGGAGAAATAACTTTTATCAAAACAACTGGAGTACATTTGATATTGGTGGGAATGAGATCAGAGTAGAATATCGTCATAAAAACAACAACTCTTTTGACATAACAATTAATGATAAAAACTTTAAAGTAGAATTGGTTTCAATCGAAAATAATAGTTTAACGTGTATCATTAATAGTCACAGGAAAACATTTGTTGTTGCAAAATCGAAAGGGGAATTATTTATCCATCATCCCACAGCAGGAAGTTTTACAGCAACTAATATTCCGCGCTTTTCAGAAGCACAGTCCAGTGAAAAGTCTGGAGGCTATAAAGCACCAATGCCCGGAGAAATTGTGAAACTTTTGGTTAAATTGGGTGAGGATGTAGTTTCAGGGAAGGGGTTAGTTGTAATTAGTTCAATGAAAATGGAAACCACCATTGAAGCACATGCTGATGGTATAGTTGAAGAAATTTTTATAACTGAAAAATCCTTTGTGGAGGCAAATACTGTCCTGTTGAAAATTTCGAGTCAGGAAATTAATATTTAAAATGAGTATAATGTTATACACAGAAAAAGAAACAACTTCTTTAAAAGGTCTCACTTTCGCTCATCTAATTGTAGAAGAAAAAGATCATCTTTTAACGATCACTCTCAACCGTCCTGAAAAGAAGAATGCAATGAATCCGGTTATCATTAAGGAGCTTGCGTATTCTTTAGCTTATGCACACCACAATTCATCTATTTGGGCAGTGGTTATTGCAGCTAAAGGAGATGTGTTTTGTGCAGGTGGAGATTTAAAAGCTTTTTCATCTAAGTTCATTGAACCAACAATTTCAACCATCCCGGAACCTAAACAAGAAATAGTTATAGGAGATATTTTTTCCCAATTACACAAACCCTGCATTGCAAAAGTTGGAGCCTCGGTTTATGCCGGAGGTTTTTTAATTATATGTGGTTGCACACATGTTGTGTCAATTCCGGAAGCTCAATTCGGTTTGCCAGAAGTGAAACGAGGAATCTGGCCTTTCCAGGTAATGCAAAGTATGCTGCAGGTTATGCCTTCGCGAACAGTTATTGATTTTTGCATGAGAGCGAGAACAGTGGATGCAACGGAAGCGCAAAAATTAGGACTTGTTTCAAAAATAGTACCCGCAGAAAAATTGGATGATGCTGTGCAGAATTTAGCAGATGAAATAATGCAATATTCTCCTTCGGCAATTCGCCTGGGTTTAAAAGCTTTTGATGAACTAAAACATAAACCTGCCATTGAAGCACACACTTTTCTAAAACAGATGTTAGCTGATGTAATACAAACAGAGGATGCAAAAGAAGGGATAGCTGCTTTTACAGAAAAAAGACAACCTGTGTGGAAAGGAAAATAATAAAAAAATTATACTATTTAACAATTTGTAAGTAACACAAAAAAATGCAATTCGTTAAATCCATAACTCACAAAAAATGAATAGCAACTCGATAAAAATTGCCGGAGCACAAGGGTTTTATGGCGACAGCCCTTTAGCTGCTATTCAGATCGCAAAAGAGAAAGGCGCTGATTATCTGGTGATCGATTCTTTGGCAGAGCTTACGCTTTCTATTCTTCAGAAAGATAAATTAAAAGATGAAACGCTTGGATATGCCCGCGACATTGAGTCAATGGCATATACACTCTTCCCCATTGCATTTAAGAATGGTTTAAAGATCGTAACTAATTCAGGAGGACTAAATCCTGAAATTGCTGCGAAAAAAGTGGCTGCATTATTAGAAAAGCAAGGAATAAGAGGAATTAAAATTGCCATCATCACGGGTGATAATTTATTGCCTCAATTGCAAGAGATGCAACATTCAGGGCTAGCATTAGAAAACATTGATAACGGTGCACCATTCTCAAGTTCAACTTTTGAAATAACCCACGCTAACGTTTATACCGGTGCTCATTCAATTGCGGAAGCTCTTGACAAAGGTGCTGATCTTATACTTGCAGGAAGAGTTGCTGATCCATGTCTTACTCTTGGTATTTTGATCCATCATTTTAAATGGAAAATTGGAGAAGATCTGAAACAAAACGATCTGGATAAATTAGCTTCAGGTATTGCTGTCGGGCATTTATTAGAATGCGGAGGACAAGCCTCCGGTGGAAATTCTTATGCCGAATGGCCGATGGATTATTCTATCAGTAACTTAGGATACCCTATTGCAGAGGTGTTTGAAGATGGTACTGCAATATTTTCAAAACTGGAAAGTCAGGGTGGGAAAGTAAGCCGCAACACCATACGTGAACAACTCATTTACGAAATTCATGATCCGGAAAATTATATAACACCAGATGTAATCGTTGATTTTACAGCGGTTAAGATTGAAGAGCTCTCAATAAATAAAGTGCAATTTTCGGGCGTAAAAGGAAAACCTCGTCCGGAGAAATTGAAATTGAGTATTGGGCAAATGGAAGGTTATATGAGTGACCAGTTCTTTTTCTTTTCATGGCCCTATGCGTACGAAAAAGCTATACGATTTATCGAAACTGTAAAAGAAATTTGGGCAACGTTGCCTGTTAAAATTGAAAGATCAGAATTTTCATTAGTCGGTATCAACGGAATCCATGGAGCTGCAGCGCCTCTTCCTCCAAAAGAAACTCTTGATGAAATAAATGAAATAGGAGTTCGATTAGCAATTAAACACAGTGATCTACGTACAGGAAAACTATGTATGCAATCTGTTATTTGCCTTGGCTTGAATGGGCCTCCCGGATTAATTGGTATTCCGGGCTGGGGCAAAACAGATAGAATTATGTTGAGCCTTTGGCCTACTTTAATTCCACGAGAATGGGTGAAAGAAAAAGTAGAGATCATTGAAAGTTGAATGGTATAAAACTTAGCCTAATAAATTTTGCCACAGATTTCAAAAATTACACAGAGTCCCAGTTTTTTAAATTAGAAATATTTTTTTAAAAATTAATCTAAGAATCTGTGAAATCTGTGGCAAAATTTTTCTGTTGATTTTTACAAATAAATCGGTGTAATCATTTTAAGAATGAAAATAATAAAATTAATTGAAATAGCAAGTGCACGATCAGGTGACAAAAATGATGTTTGTAATATTGGCCTGATGGCCAGATCACCTGAATTTTATGCTATACTTAAAGAAAAAGTTACTGCCGAAAAAGTAAAAGAACATTTCAAAGATCTTATCAAAGGCCCAATAATACGATATGAATGGGAGGCCATTGAATCGCTCAATTTTATGTGTAATCAAGCCTTGGATGGTGGAGCTTCCAGATCTTTAAGAATGGATACACTTGGTAAAAACTTTTCAAGCCATTTGTTGAGAATGGAAGTTGAAATTGAGAATTAAGAAGAAATCTCCGTTTTCATTTAAAAGCAATTTTTCTACTAAATTTGAATAAACGTTTTAATTTTTAATTACAAAACATGACAACAAACCCTTTTACTGAAGAGCATAATATGCTTAGAGATTCATTCCGTCAATTTGTTGCAAAAGAAATCACACCAAATGTGGATGAATGGGAAAAAAATAAAATTTGTGACCGTGAAGCATTTCGCAAAATGGGTCAGCAAGGTTTTTTTGGAGTAAGTTTTTCAACAGAGTATGGTGGTAGTGGGATGGATCTATGGTCGGCAGTTGTAATAGTAGAAGAATTAACTCAGGCGAATGCAGGCGGTTTGGCTTTGTCATTTTTTGCACACACCTATTTACCATTGCCATTAATTTATGCTTTAGGAACAGAGGAACAAAAGCTCAACTATCTGGTGCCTGCATTAAAAGGTGAAAAAATTGCTGCATTAGGAATTACGGAACCTGGCGCAGGATCGGATGTTGGAGGTATTACTACTTCAGCTAAAGATATGGGTGATCATTATTTAGTGAATGGATCTAAAATGTTTATTACCAATGGAACTATGGCTGATTTTATTGTACTGGTTGTAAGAACAGGTGAGGGCCACAATCTAAGTTTACTATTGTTTGAAACGAACACTCCCGGTTTTTCGGCCATCCCTGTTCATAACAAGTTGGGTATGCATACTTCTGATACCGGGCAATTGTTTTTTGAAAATTGTAAAGTGCCTAAATCAGCGCTTATCGGTAAAGAAAATGCAGGGTTCTATTACATCATGAATAATTTTCAGGAAGAACGCCTGATCGCTGCAATAAGCGGGACATCTGCTGCTGAATGGGCTATGGAAAAAGCTAAACAGTATATGAAAGAAAGGATAGCATTTGGAAAGCCTATTGGAAAACTGCAGGTGTTAAGGCATAAATTAGCACAAATGGCTGTAGCTGTTGAAGCTTGTCGCTCCTTTTCATATCGTGCTGTGCATGAGTTTATTGAAAAAGGTCCGGAGGCAGTAGGAATAATTTCTATGGCAAAAGCATATACATCTGAAGAATCGTATAAAATTATTAATGACGCTTTGCAAATTCACGGTGGTTGGGGGTATATGGAAGATTATGGTATCGCACGTGCATTAAGAGATAATCGTCTTTTAACTGTTGGAGCAGGAACCACAGAAATTATGTATGAGATAATCAGCAAAATGATCATTGATGATGTGGAGCATAAACGAAAACTTATTGATGTTAGGTCATAAAAAAATTTGAAAATTTGTCAATTTGAGAATTAAATAAATCAGCTTACAGATAAGCATTACAGCACATCAGCATATTACCAAACAGAAATTTGATAATGTGAAAATTTGTCAATTTGAAAATTAAATAAATCAGGTTCAGACCAGCATCAGCACATTAGCACATCAGCACATTATCAAATTAACACAATGAACAGCATTTTTAAAAATAATTTATTTGCAAATAAAGTTGCATTAATTACCGGTGGCGGCACAGGAATTGGTTTGAGAACCGCCAGGGAATTAGCATCACTGGGAGCAACAGTAATACTTGCCAGCCGCAAAGCCGACAACCTTATTAAAGCAGCCAACCTAATAAAAAATGAAGGCGGAAAAGCAATACCCATCGAATGTAATATCCGGGAAGAAGAGAGCATACAAAAATGCGTGGAGCAGACTATAAACGAAGCTGGAACAATCGATTTTTTAGTTAACAATGGTGGTGGACAATTCCCTTCAAAAGCCGAATCGATTTCCCGAAAAGGCTGGAATGCTGTGATAGAGACCAATCTCACGGGCACTTTTTTTATGTCGCAGGAAGTTTTTAATAAAGTTTTTATACATAAAGGTGGAGCTATCGTTTCGGTGATCGCCAATATGCGAAACGGATTTCCGATGTTATCACATACCGGTGCGGCAAGAGCAGGCGTTGAGAATTTGACGAAAAGTTTAGCAAATGAATGGGGCAAATACGGAGTACGGATAAATGCCATTGCTCCGGGTACAATAGATTCCAGTGGTTTGAATAACTATGCTCCTGAATTTCGTCAACACCTTTATACCAATATTATTAAAAATAATCAAACCTACCGCTTAGGTACAGAGGCAGAAATTGCGGCTTCAATTTTATTTTTGCTTTCCCCGGCTGCAAGCTATATCACAGGAATAACACTGGCTGTTGATGGTGGAGAATCCATTTATTCCCCTTTGGCACCTCCTGTTCAAAATGATAAACACCCACCATTCACTGATGATATTTAAAAGTCAGAGATTCTTGTAATTCAAAGTTGAGAAAAAAATCATATAAAGTTCCGGTTTTTTTGTTTATCTTTCTTCTCTATACATGCCATTGATAAATGCAACTTTTATAGCCGTTTTGATGTCTATTATAAAAGTAACTGCTTAAACCAGGTGCGATGTTAAAAAAAAATGTACTTATTCTCTTAACATTCATTAGCACAATCGTGCTCGGGCAGGAGATATGTAACAACGGTATTGATGATGATGGAGATGGTTTGATAGATTGTTATGACCCACAATGTAACGGAAATCCCGACTGTTCTGATTTTTTTTATGGAAAGCCTGCTCTAAGTTGCACAACCAATCCTACAAATCCGGCTTTTAGTTTAAACACCATTTGGCAATCCCCCATGGATGTTTCTACCCGTTCCACAATGATGGTAGGTGATATGGACGGTGACGGAACTCCGGAAGTGGTATGTCACCAAAGTGGTGTTAATGAACTGTTTATCTTAGATGGTCAAACAGGTGCCCTCGAGGTTACCGTTAACTGTCCTGCTATATTAGATCATGCAGACGCTATTGCAATTGGCGATACAGATGATGATGGGCTTGGAGAAATTTATGTTGTTACCAGTGATGCTTTTTTAAGGTGCTTCGAAAATAACGGAACCGCTAAAGCAGGTTTTACACCTGTAAATATTGGGACTACCGCAGAGTCTCTTCCTTCTATAGCTGATTTTAACTATGACGGGATCCCTGAAATTTATATTAATAACGCTATTTACCATTCATTAACCGGTGCGTTAATTGCAACAGGGGTAGGCAGCAGAGGCTCTAATCCCGGCTCAAATGGAGCACCTTCCGGTTTACCGATAGCAGCTGATGTTCTGCCCGATAGTTATTGTCCGGATTGTGCCGGACTGGAATTGGTATGTGGAAATACTGTTTTTGCCGTTAACATAACTGCTGCTACTATTACCCCTATCGCTAATAGCCTTCCCGGTTCATTGGCCGATGGTTTCAGCTGTGTGGCGGATATGGACATTGATGGACAATTGGATGTGATCGTTACTTCAAACGGAACTATTTATGTTTGGGATCCGCGTACCGGTTTACAAATGGGAAATACATATACCATACCCAATACAAGTGCCGGAGGCAGGGCAAACATTGCTGATTATGATAATGACGGATTACCTGAAATAGGTGTTGGTGGTAATGACCGCTATGCGGTGATCGATGTGGATACTGCCACCAATGCTTTATCTCAAAAATGGATCAAAACAATTGTTGATGGGTCTCAACACACTACCGGTTCGGTATTTGATTTTGATTGTGACGGTCTGGCGCAGGTGGTTTACAGGGACGAAAATACCTTATTCGTTTGGGATGGCGCCACCGGAAATGTAAATGCATCTATACCTTGCGGGTCAGCAACACGGAGCGAATTACCAACAATTGTAGATGTGGACGGTGATGGGCAGGTAAATATTGTTTGCGCTTGTGCAACAGGTAATGGAGGATCTGCCGGAAAGGTAAAGGCATTTAACAGTAGTACTAACCAGTGGGTGGGTTCCAGGAAAGTGATGAACCAACATGCCTATTGTGTAGTAAATGTCAATGACGACCTTTCTATTCCTATTCAACAGCAGAATCCTGCTTTACTTCCTAAGCTCAATGGCTTTCTTGCGCAATCTGCTATATTTGATGTGAACTGGAGCACTACTTGCATTCCTTTGGCAAATGTTACTGTTGAAATTAATTCAGTCATTTATTGTCAAAAACCAGATACGGTAATTGTAGGATTAAAATTATGCAACATAGGAAGCAAGGTTACCACTTCACCTTTAAATGTTTCGGTATATAACGGAGATCCTTTATCAGGAGGAACATTGATATCCATGTTTCCTCTTGCATCCACCGTATTAGCTGACAGTTGTTCCTACGATACGGTTTTAGTGCCTTTTACCGGTACATCGGCCACATTTTATATATATGCAAATGATGATGGTTCAAGTCCTGCTACTGCTCCGGAAACAGGATTTACCGAATGTGATTCTTCAAACAACAGTGATTTTGTTCTGATAAACAAACCTATAATTTCCTTGTCAGTTGAAGGTGATACAATTATTTGTGCCGGGGATACCACCACACTCTCTGCTGCAGGTGCAACCACATATTCGTGGTCGCCTGTGCTTGGCTTAAGCGCTGCAACAGGTAATATTGTTGCGGCCAAACCGCTTGTAACCACAACTTATACAATTACAGGAATTGATAGCGTTAGTGGCTGTGATAACGCTACAACCATTACTGTTACTGTCACTCCAAAGCCCGTTGCAATTTTTGGCAGCACCACTGTTTGTGAGGGAATCTCAACACAATTCACAGATACTTCTACCACCTCTCCCGGCACCATCAGTGCGTGGGCCTGGGATTTTGGAGATGGAAGCCTTGTAAATACAAACCAACATCCTTCATATATTTATCCGGGTGGAGGAAATTATATAGTAACGTTAATTGTGGGGAATAGTTTCGCATGTGCTGATACTGCAACTAAATCTATTCAGGTATATAATGGACCTACAGCAGGGTTTAGCCATAATGATGTTTGCTTTGGAGATTCCATTCAGTTTACCGATTCTTCCTCAGTAGCACTTCCGGCTTCTATCACCTCCTATTTATGGGTATTTGGTGATGGCAGTCCATCCGGAATTCTTGAAAACCCTGCTCATTTATATTCAATTGCCGGAACGTATAACGTTAAATTAGTAGCAACATCAAATAATGCTTGCGCTGATTCTGTTACCATTCCTGTAAATGCCTACGATGCACCGGTTACCGCATTTACATTCAGCAACACTTGCTTAGCGGATTCGGCAAAACTTATAAACACATCAGTTGATCCTGTGATGGGCAGTATTGCAAACTGGCAATGGGATTTTGGAGATGGCAGCCCTTTAAATACAACAGTGTGGAGTCCAAGCCATTTGTACGCTTTACCCGGAAAATACCAGGTTACTCTGATAACCTATTCGTCAAACCTTGGCTGTGCAGATACCCTGAAAGATTCCATTACAGTGTTTCATTCTCCTGTTGGTAACTTTGGTGTTACAAATGTTTGCCTTAACCAGGCCACCAATCTTTACGATTCATCATCTGTTGTAAATGGTACAATTACCGGATGGTCCTGGAATTTCGGTGACAGCTCGCCATTAATTACGGTTCAGAATGCAAGCCATATCTATGCAAACCCGGCAACATATTCCGTTTCTTTAATTGTTACCACCAATGATGGGTGTGAAGATAATATTTCAAAAAACGTAGTTGTACATCCTTTACCGGATGCACAGTTTAGCGCCACAAATGTCTGTGTTGGAACATCTGTTCAGTTTACTGATCTGTCAACAATACTTCCAACAGATACTATACAATCGTGGACATGGGATTTTGATGACAATAGCCCCGTTAGCAGCGGTCAAACTGCCACCCACCTGTATACTGCAATCGGCTCTTATGATATTCAGCTGCTTGTTGTTTCTAATTTTGGTTGTATAGATTCTATCAATAAAACAACCGTTGTTAATCCAAATCCTGTTGTTAATTTTTCAGCACTTGATACTGTTGGATGCTCACCATTATGTGTTTCTTTTCAAAACTCATTTTCAATTGCTACTGGCACCAATGTGCAGTTTTTGTGGGGTTTTGGTGATGGCGGCACTCCCGGCAGTTCACAAAATGTTGAACATTGTTACACCAACAATTCTGTCTCTTCGCTTGTTTCTTTTACTCCAACTGTTACTGTTACTTCCGATAGCGGATGTGTAACTTCAAGATCTAAAACTAATTACATCACTGTGTACCCCAATCCAAATGCGTCTTTCACAGTGTCACCGCAAACATCAACCATCGTTGATCCGGTTATTTCAATTACAGATCTATCTACCGGAACAGATTTTTGGAGTTGGAATTTTGGTGATCTTCAAACAAGCGTTGTTCAAAATCCGCCATCACATACTTATGCTGAGGTGGGAACTTATATTATTACATTGATCGCATCCACTCAGTATAATTGTATCGATACAGCATACCAAACCATCATTATTGAACCTGACTTTTTATTTTATATTCCTAATGCCTTTACACCAGATGGTGATGGTGTAAACGACTTTTTTACCGGTAAAGGTATTTATATCGAAGAATTTGAAATGTCAATTTTTGATCGTTGGGGAAATATGATTTACCGATCGGATGATATCATTAAACCCTGGGATGGTAAAGCAAATAAAGGCACTGAAATAGCACAGTCCGATGTATATGTTTATAGTATTAAAGTTACCGACTTTAAAATGCGTAAACATAATTATAGTGGTATTGTTACATTGGTGAGATAAAGAATTTTTCCGGCCTAGCTCATTTTTCTTGGGATTAAAAAAATGAAAAAAACAATAAAGATCTTTTTTACAGGAAGGCATTTCTCCATCGGAAAGGTTGTGTCTGGCATTGTTTTTTTCTTTATGGCTTCCCCGATTTTTGCACAAACCATCTCGTATATTATTCCTGATATTGGAAGCACTGGGCGGTCTACATACATTGAAATTATTGGACCTTATAATCAGAATAGCAATTTTGGTACGGATGGACTTTATTCTAATAATACAGGAGATTTAGTTCGTGTTGTATGCGCTAATAACGCAGATACTAATAAAATCAAAATAGGCCCTGTAAGTGTAAGTTGGAATGGTAAACTGATATCCACCCAGGTTTTTGTAATGCCCGGATTAAGTCCAAATTCTGATAACTGGCAAGCGCTTTCAGCTGCCTACAGGGTACCATTGCAGGTTGTATTGAACAACACAACATTTTCCAATGCTGATACTTTTTACATTGTTCAGCCACAACCTGCAATTGTTGCTTCGGGGGCTGTAAACCTTGGTGGTGGTGGTTTAGGTGGAATACGTTCCCGCAGAGGAGCCATGATTGTTGATGATTTATTGTTTAATTATGGTGCTAATGTTACTGTCAGTAAAACGGATTCTGATCCCGGTACAGCGGGGAACCAAGGGTTTTTGCCTTTAAACGTAATAAGCAGAGGAAAGGTTTTAATAGATAATGGAGCTTCTCTTTCCTTAAATGCCCCCGGGGGGCAAAATACGGATGGAGGGCCCGGTGGTGGTGGTGGTGGCACCGAATCATTTACTAATTGTTCTCCCTGTGCCGGTGGAACCAATCACAGTGGCGATGGATTCACAGGTGGTGGAACAGAATTGCTTTGTGGTGAAACACCCGGTGGAGGGAGTGGCTCCACTCCTGCAGCATGCGCCCCGGGCTTTGGTGGTATTTCTTTAAATGGTGTTCCCGGTGGTAATGGTCATAATAATTGCAGTGCAGATGAAGGTGGCGGTGGCGGTGGTACCGGTCATCCATTTGGTACAAGTGGTGGAAAAGATGGCGAGTCTGGAGGTTATGGCGGTGGAGCAGGTTATTCTGGTTACGGAGGCGGAGGATATGCTTCGGATGGAACCACACCCGGCACTACAGAATACGGAAAAGCAAACGGTAACAGTCAATTGATCCCTTTTGCCGGTGGTTCTGCCGGTGGAGCGGGCGTTGCAGGCTCAGGCACCACTCGTGGAGGTGGTGGCGGAGGTGGTGGTGCAGGAACTTTTCATGCCTATTTATCTTCAACGATCATATCTTCAGGAAACATCAGCGCTGATGGAGGAACCGGAGTAATTGGCTGTGGTGGATATCGCGGTGGTGGTGGAGGATCGGGTGGGGCTATAATTCTCAGCGGGAAATTAAATTCATCAGGAACAGGAACGTTGTCTGTATCAGGTGGTGCCGGTGGTGTTGGAGGTGGCGGCTCCGGTGGCGCAGGCGGGCAAGGCAGAGTGAGAATTGACGGACCATTTACTTCAATTCCAACAATAAATCCAGCTCCGGGAGTTAATAGTTCTTCCCAATATATTGGGCCAAGTACAGATACAGCAAGCTATGTGGCCCGATCATTTACATTAACAGGAACAGGAAACGGACAAGCGATCCGCATTTATTTAAAACCAATTACTAAACCATGGCAGCTTTTAACAACCATCATTGGTTATGGAACAGCCTGGACACAAAACATAGTATTGCCTTGTCCGGACACCTTGTTTCTTATTGCAACTGCCCAGGAAATTCCTTCTCCTGGCACGTCACAATATACCACTGAACCTTCTTGGGCGTTTTCACAGGCAGCAACAAATATTTTAACAGTTAAAAATGCACTTAAAGCTCATGCAGGAAGTGATCTATCTGTGTGTCCGGCTTCCTGCAATACAATTGGCGGATCGCCATCAGCAACCGGAGGTGTGCCGCCTTATACCTATAAATGGGCTCCGTTAAACGGATTGAATGATTCTTTGATCGCTAATCCAACAGCTTGCCTGTTGGCCAATTCCACCTATGCCCTCACGGTAACAGACTCATCGGGATGTTATTTTACCGATACCATAAAAATAACCATGCACCCAGTGCCTTTGGCGAAGTTCGACTTTACAAATGTTTGTTTAAACCAGGCATCAAATTTCATTGACTCATCAACCGTTTCAAGTGGTTCTATTACAAACTGGTCCTGGGACTTCGGTGATGGAACACCTTTGAATACAGCACAGCATCCTGCACATACGTATGTAAGTCCGGGAACATACACTGTTTCTTTAATTGTAACAAGTAACAATGGATGTAAAGACACGTTATCAAAAAACACAACAGTACATGCCAACCCAAGTGTATATTTTAATGCACTGGATGTATGCGACAATAACGCTGTTCTATTTAATAATTTTTCAACGATTCTTCCAACAGATACCATCCAATCCTACACATGGAATTTTGCTGACAGCAGTCCGCTGAACAACAATCAAAACATTTCTCACTTATATGCTGCTTCGGGTTCTTACGCGGTTAAATTGATAGTTGTTACTAATTTCGGTTGTTCCGATTCTATTACCAAAACAGTGATCGTTCATCCAAATCCAATTTCGAATTTTAATTTTATAAAAATTTGTCATAACAATGCCACACAGTTTACTGACACTTCCACTACTTCTTTGGGAACAATAAGCACATGGAAATGGAATTTTGGAGATGGAAGTCCGGTAAATACAAATCAAAACCCTTCACATCTTTACGCAAGTGCAGGATACCACCCTGTTACATTAATTGTAAATAATAGTTTTGGCTGTGGCGATACTATTACAAAGGCGGTTGAGGTTTATCACAATCCGGTAGCAGGTTTTACTTATAATGATGTTTGTTTCAGAGATACGATGTATTTTATTAATACTTCTTCAATTGATACCTCTTCCTCAATTGCTAACTATTTATGGGTGTTTGGCGATGCAAGTCCTACAAGTAATTTGCAGGATCCAAATCATTATTATTCCAGCGCAGGGGCATACACCGTTACGTTAGTAACATCAACCATTGATGGATGTTCCAACGCAGCAACTTCCTCTGTAAAAGCGTTTGATCCTCCAATTTCTAGCTTCACTTTAAACAATACCTGTTTGCTATATCCTGCGGCATTTACAAACACAACAATAAGTCCTGTTATGGGCAGCACAGCAAGTTGGTCGTGGGATTTTGGTGATGGTTCAGTATTGAACACATCAGTATGGAGTCCAGCTCATCAATACGTAAGTCCGGGAAATTACTTTGTTACTTTAACCACTTACTCTTCCAACCTTGCTTGTCCGGATACCATAACTGATTCAATTACTGTATTTCCTATGCCGATCGCCAATTTTAGTTTTACCAATGTGTGTTTAAATCAGGTAATGAATTTTAATGATCTATCAACTGTATCAGGTGGCAGCATTAGCAGCAGATTCTGGGATTTTGGCGATGGTACATCACCTAATGGAAGTCCAAATCCAAGCCATCTTTATTTGAACAATGGGATATTTACAGTTTCTTTAATTGTTACCACCAACAATAGTTGTAAGGATACGATAACAAAAACGGTGGTTGTACACCCATTGCCTGATGCACAATTCAGCTCAATAAATGTCTGTGATGGAAGCGTTGTTCCTTTCAATGATCTTTCCACCATCGCAACCACTGATACAATACAATCCTGGGCCTGGGATTTTGGTGATGGAAGCCCTGTTATTAATAACCAGAGTACTTCCCATTTATACGCAAGCAAAGGGTCATACATAGTTCAATTAGTAGTTGTCTCTAATTTTGGATGTACAGATTCTGTTAGTAAAACCAAATTTGTAAACCCTAATCCGGTAGTGAATTTTACAGCCAATGATACTA
>Ga0105164_10000804_pt1 | contig 20617 bp, 23 predicted proteins | sample VDWuncwatermetaG_FD_89674 | JGI IMG/M metagenome (GOLD analysis project Ga0105164, IMG submission 89674) | Wastewater microbial communities from Netherlands to study Microbial Dark Matter (Phase II) - VDW unchlorinated drinking water | ecosystem: Environmental > Aquatic > Freshwater > Drinking...
ACGTCGGCCTCATCGTCGCCAATGTCATCGTCTTCTTCTACGAGCTGAGCCTCAACGCGGGGGAGATCAATCGCTGGTTCATCGGCCATGGCGTCGTCCCCGTGCGCCTCATCGACTGGCTGGACAAGCCCTCGGGCCTGGGGGAGCCGCTGACGGTGCTGACCGCCGCCTTCATCCACGGCGGCTGGCTCCACCTCGCCGGCAACATGCTGTTTCTCTGGGTTTTCGGCGATAACGTAGAGGACGCTCTGGGCCACGTCCGCTACCTTCTCTTCTACCTGCTCGCCGCTGTGGGCGCGGTCGCCCTCCAGGTAGCCTTGGACCAGAACGGGACCGTCACCATGATCGGGGCCAGCGGCGCCATCGCCGGCGTCCTCGGCGCGTACATCGTCCTATATCCCAGGGCCACCGTCGGCGTCGTCATCCCCTGGTTCTGGTTCTTCGGCGCCTTCCCCGTGCCCGCCGCCCTGCTCATCGGCTTCTGGTTCCTGCTGCAACTGTTCAGCGGCGTGGCCTCCGTCGGCACCATCGATGCTGGCACCGCCTTCTGGGCCCACGTCGGCGGCTTCGCCACTGGGTTCCTCATCGTCCTCGTCCTGCGGCCGCTGATCCCCCGCCGCTCCCTCTCCGTCCCCACGCGGCGCCGCAAGATCGGCATTTGGTGAGCCGCTGCGAGGGGGTGCCTACGAACTAGCCCCGCAGCCGCGGATAGCTCCCCGTAGCGCGTACAAGCGTCGGGCCTTAGCACACGCTAAACTTTCCCCTTGACGCTTGGCCTTCGATTATGGCTAAAATGGCAGAGGTTCCCCGATGCTATCGGGGAGACCTTTCGTCCCATGAGCCGCAGACCGCGGCCGCCGGCCCAGTAGGAGGACATCGCCCATGCCCGACGGCACCTCCGTCGACATTCCGGAAGACCTCGCCCAGGTCGCCCAGGAGAAGGGTTTCGCGCTGGACCTGGTGCGGCGCGCTCTGGCTCTGGGCTTCCCGCCCGAGGCCGTGAAGCAGCAGCTCCAGATGCCCGGCGTCACCGCCGAGCAAGCCGAGCAGTTCATCGCCGAGCAGGAGCGCATCCGCGCCGGCGGCGAGATCACTATCCCCGATGACCTGGCCGAAGCGGCGGCCACCCACGGCTGGCCCGAAGAGCTGCTGAAGCGCTCCATCGCCCTGGGGGCCCAGCCCGCCATGCTCATGAACCAGATGGAGGCCGGCATCCGCCCCGACCAGGCCGAGCGCTTCATCGTCCAGCAAGAGCGCATCCGCGACGCCGGCGGCCTCCAGCAGGCCCTCGACCTCTCCTGGATGCACGTCCCCACGGAGTGGGGCATCCGCGTTCGTCCGGGCAAGAAGGGCCTGACCATCGGCATGCTCAACGTCGGTACCTACGGCGACATACCGGACCACTGGCCCTACCAGACGGAGATGCCCCGCGGCGCCTACCCCATCCCCGGCATCCCCCCCATGGGCTACACCATCTACGAGAAGGCCGAGCTCTGGGCCGACAACGCCGCCGACCTCTACGAGGAGGCGATCCAGCGCCGCTGGCGCCCAGCTACCGACATCCCCTGGGAGACCATCGAGCCCCTGCCCGACGAGATCGAGCGGGCCATGTGCCAGCTCTGCACCTACTTCTGTGAGAAGGCCCTCCTGGCCGGCGATGTGGTCGGCAGATGGCTCCCGGAGATGTCCTACGGCTACCACGAAGTGAAGGTCTACCTGGCCACCGCTGAGTTCGACGCCGCCCGCCACTTCGAGGTGTTCCGCAAGCGCGCCCTCTGCAACGGCGGCGGCATGGGGCTCCAGAGCCCGGGCTACTTCCACCGCGGTATTATCGATGCCCGCGCCTGGACCGAGACCTCCGTCGTCCTGCACATCCTCTCCAACAGCTTCCTCATCGGCCTCTACCAGTTGGGGGAGTACGTGGCCCGCAATGAGGCCGAGGCCAAGATCTTCCGCCTGGCCACGCAGGACATCGCCCGCCAGATCGCCTACGGGGTCCATCACCTCAGATACTTCCTGATCCGTATGCAGGAGCGCCGCGACGAAGTGCACTCCTACCTGAACAAGGCCGAAGCGATTATGGCCTTCGAAGAGGATCGGGATACGCCCCTGCGCGAGGCCTTGATCATCCTCCTCGGGGGCGGCCTCGCCAAGGAGCAGATCCTAGACGGCGTCCGCAAGCTCGAACAATTCAAGCGGCGCTGGGTGCGCGACTACCTGGCCCGCCTGGCCGCGGCCGGCTTTCCCGAACGGCACGAGAAGCTACACCCCAGCCTGCGCGCCTATGCCCAGGAACCCGCGGCCGCCGGGGCCGCCTGATGACCACACGTAGGGGCAGGGCCCCGTCCCTGCCCATGTAGCGGCGACCTTCAGGTCGCCATCGGACAAGGGAGACGAAAACATGACACAGGAAGTAACTACCAAGGCCACGTTCCCCTCCGTGGACTGGTTCAACGCCATCCGCAGCATCGTGAACGGCGACGCAGGTTACCGGCACATCGGCACCTGCGACACCGTGGTCGGCATCAAGGTCCCCGACCGTCAGAAGTATTACCTGCTCACCTTCGAGGCCTTCGAGGTCGCCGACGTCCGCGAGGCCAGCGAGGCGGAGGTTGACGGCGCCGACTTCTGGCTGGAGGCTCCGTACGAGCGCTGGAAGGAGATGCTACAGAACATCAAGGCCAACGGTAAGGCCGACCTCCACCACACCCTTAACACGCTCGACCTCGAGGACCCCGAAGGGTTCGCCCGCTCCCGCGACGGCTACAAGCGCGACGTCTTCTACCGCTTCAACCAGACCTTCCAGTACTTCTTCGACATCTCCGCCAAAATAGAGACCGTCTTCGCCGACTAAGTCCAAATCCGCTCGTCCTGAGCCTGTCGAAGGATGAGCGGAGAGAAGACGAGCCGCTCATGGTGAGCCCGTCGAACCATGAGCGGACCCCTACGGGCCAGGCTGCTGTTCCGCGCTGCGCTACAATACCCCCGAAAGGAGGCATCCCCCATGCCCCTCTTCCGCGCCGAGGAGATCACCTACACCCAAGTGCAGCAGTTGGTCCGTGACCACTCCATCGCCTTCCTCTCCGTGTCCGCCTTGGAGGTGCATGGCCCTCACCTGCCCCTGGGCATGGACATGTTCATGGCCCGCTGGCAGGCCGAGGAGACCGCCCGCCGCTTCGCCGAGGCCCATCCGGACTGGACCGTTGTCCTCTATCCCCACCTTCCTCTGGGCACGGACGAGCTGCCCCTGCCCGGCTCCATCGATGGGCACCAGCAGACCGTCTACCGCGCCCTGCTGGCCCACGGCGGCTCTCTGGCCAGGGCCGGCTTCGGCTACGCCGTGGTCACCAACGGCCATGGCGGCGCCCGCCACGCCTCTGCCATCGAGGCCGCCTGCCGCGCCGTCAGCCGCCGCCAGGCCATAGCCATGTTCTCCCCCTCCATCGCCGTCCTCTACGGCATCGTCGCCGGCTCCCGCCACGAGCAGCTCGAAGCGAACCTGGGCCGCCCGCTGTCGGACAATGAGAAGGACGGGCTGCTCCACGGCGAGCACGCCGGCACCATGGAGACCTCCTTCGCCCTGGCGGAAAGACCGGATCAGGTTGATCCCGTTTATCGCGAGCTGGAGCAGGACGGCCCGCCGCCCTTCCAGCCCCTGGCCGCCGTCGGCCGCCGGCTCGCTCCCCTGTTCGGCGGCGAGTCTGGCCGCTTCCATGAGGTATCGAACTCCCTGGCCGGTGGCGTGGGCTGGCTGCTGAACGCCCACTACGGCTACGGGCGCTCGCACAAGGTCACTTACCAGGGCGACCCCTCGGCCGCCTCCGCCGAGCTGGGTCAGGCCGTCCGCGAGACGATGGTCCAGGGTTGCCTGGAGTACGTCGAGAACGTGACCAGCGGCAAGCTGCGCGCCGAGGACGTCCGCTCCATCGCGTCTGAGCCGGCGATCATCCAGCCCGGCTTCTGGCAACGCCTGGGCCTCGGGGCGGCGGTCGTAGGCGCCGTCGGCCTTGTGTGGGCGCTGCGGCGGCGCTGAAGCCTTCCCGTCGCAGCAGGACCGCCGTACGTAGCGGAGGCCTTTAGGCCTCCAGGTGGCTGGCTAGCCGAACCAGTTGCCTTTCCTACCGGAACTCCACCCGCGGCCGCAGCCGCGTCTCCGCCTCGGCCAGAAGCGCTCCCGCCACCGAGGCGCTGCCTCGCGATAGCAGCCGCTCCAGCAGCGGCCGCCGCGGCCGCACGTACTGGAGCCGTCGCGGTACCCGGCCCAGCTCGCTGGCCGTGTCCAGCGCCATGTCCATATCCCCCAGCTCGTCGATGAGCCCCATCTCCTTCGCCCTGGTCGCCGGGAACATCTCGCCCGTGGCGTACTGCCGCACCACCTCCGGGTCCAGCCGCCGCGCCGTCGCCACCGCGTCGATGAACCAGCCGTAATACTCCTCGGTCAGCGCCTGCACCTTCTCCTGCTCCTCGGGCGTGGGCTCCCGCCAGGGCTGGAACATCCCCTTCAACCGCCCTTCGTGCGTCATCACCATCTTCACGCCCACCTTCTCCATCAGCTCCTGCACCACCGGCCGCATGAAGATGACGCCGATGGACCCCACCAGCGATGTGGGCAGGGCGATGACCTTGGAGGCGGCGCAGGCGATCAGGTAGCCGCCCGATAGCCCCGACCCCAGCACGAAGGCGATGGTCGGCTTGCGCGCCGACAGCTTCCGCAGGGATCGGAAGATAGCGTCTGACACCGGCGCCGATCCCCCCGGCGAGTCGATCTCCACCACCACGGCCCGCACCCGCGCGTCTTGGGCCAGGCCGTTGATGGTGCGCACCATCTCCGGCCCCCTCACCGTCATCCCGATGGTGCCCGCGATCTCCAGCACGGCGATGCGCGGCGCCGACCAGGGCATCTCCAACGATAGGGGCAGAATCCCGTCCACGGCTCTCCTCCTCGATATGGGGCGGCTGTCATCCACCAGTATAGCGCGGGCCCTCGGCGCATCCCTCTCCCTCAGGGAGAGGGTCAGGGTGAGGGTGATAGCGCGTCAACCTGGGCCAGCGTCTCGTCCACGCTCGGTATCTCCCACTGCTGCCAGCCCAGGTAGGCGTAGCGCACGATGCCCTCCTTATCGATGACGAACAACCCGGGTCGCTGTCCCAGGGAAATGAGGGCGCTCTTTACGTCATACAGGCGGTAGACCTGGCGGTCGGCGTCCGGCAGGCACGGGAAAGGGATCTCGTTGCGCTGGAAGTAGCCACGGGCGTTTTCCAGCGTGTCCGGGGCGACAGCTAGGATTTCAGCGCCCCGCTGCTGGAACTCCTGGTACCGCTCCCGCAACTGCGAGAGGTGCCGGCGGCAGAACGGTCACTGGAACCCCCGCAGGAACACCAGCACCACCGGCCGTCCCCGCAGGTCGGAGAGGCGTACGTCTCGCCCGTCGATGGCCTGGAGCTGGAAATCGGGCGCCTGCGAACCGACCGGAACACTATCGCTCTCTACCGGCATAGCGGCTTCGATTCTATGGCAGCGCCGGATGCCGGTCAAATGCGGCGCTCGCAGAAGGAGCGCGGGCGACCGCTGTAGGGGCGACTCTTGGGTCGCCCTCCGCCGAGGAACGGTTCGTCGGGCTTCCCTTGTGCTATCATCTATCCGCAGTTCGGCGGGACGGACGGGTCTAATGCGCATCATCCTGTTCACCGGTAAGGGAGGTAGCGGCGTCAGCAGCGTGGCCGGCGCCACGGCCGTCGCCGCCGCCCGTGCTGGCCGCCGCACCCTCGCCTTCGGCCTCCGCCCCGGCCTCAGCGCCGCCCTTGACCTGCCCCTGACCGGCGAGCCCCAGGCCGTCGCCGAGAACCTGCGCGCGGCCGAGGGGCGGCAGCGCTTCGACACTCCCGACCGTTTTCGCGACTGGCTGCGCGAGCTCCTCGACTGGCGCAGCATGGACGTCGCCCTGGCGGACGATATGGCCGCCCTGCCCGGCCTGACCGACATCGGCCGCCTCCTGGAGGTCGAGGCTTGGACCGATCAGGGCGACTTCGACGTCATCGTCGTGGATGGCCCGCCTCTCGACCACTGCCTGGACCTCCTGGCTGCCCTGGACGCCGCCGCCCGCTGGCTGGACCGCCTCTTCCCCGTCCGCCAGCCCACCGTCTTCGAGCCCTTCCTGCGAGCCCTCACCGGCGTCGCCCCCAGCGCCGACGATGTCTACGAGCACGGCCGGGAGCTCGTCTTGCGCCTGGCGCGACTCCGCGACCTCCTGACAAGCGCCGAGGTCGCCTCGATGAGAGTCGTCCTGACAGCGGACGGGTCGGCCCTGGCCGAAGTCCAGCGCGCCCTGGCGGCCCTCAGCCTCTTCGCCTACCCCGTAGACGCCGCCATCGTCAACTGCCTGCTGCCGGCCGAGATCGCCGATCCGTTCTTTGCAGAGATCCGCGCCGAGCAGCAGGAGGTCCTGCCCTACATTGAAGGCTCGCTGGCTCCCATGCCCGTCCTCGCTTCACGCCTGCTGTCGCGGGCGCCTCGGGGACCTGAGGCCCTGGCCGGCCTGGCCGCCGTCCTCTATGGGCAACAAGGCCCGTCGGCGGTCCTGCACCGGGGACCCGTACACGCCTTTTCGCAGCGCGATGGTCACCACCTGCTCAGCCTGGCCCTCCCCTTCGCCCGCCGGGAGGAGCTCAGCCTGGAGCAGGTCGGCGATAACCTGATCGTGCAGCTCGCCGGACGCCGGCGCACGATCCCTCTGCCGCAGGAGGTCCGCCACCTCGACGCGCTCTCCTCCTCCTTCGACGGGCAGAGCCTCCACGTGAGCTTTGGACGCAGCAGTGCGGGCGAGAACGCGAGGTAGCTCCCTTGGTCAGCAGAATGGACGAATACCTGGTCCACCAGACGGAGAAACCCCTGGCCCAGGTCGCTTCAGACCACCCCGACTGGCAGGACCGCTTCTATTTCAACATCCACGACCGCCACGGCCAGTTCGCCGCCATCACGGGACTGGGAGCCTTCCCCAACCGCAAAATGATGCAGGCCTACCTCTTCGCCGTCCACAACGGCCAGCACTACTCCTATCTCAACGTCCGCCCCCTGAACGACGACCGCGAGGTCATGCAGACCGGCTCCCTCTCCTACTCCATCGTCGAGCCCCTGACGGCCTGGCGTCTGGACATCGCTGACGAGGCCAACGGAGTCCGCGGCTCCCTGGAGTTCCGCGCCCGCTGTCCCCTCTACCGCTTTAGCCCCATCCACTGGCAGAACGGCGATAAGCTCGTCGTCCACCAGATGCACTACACCCAGGCCGGCCTTTATAGCGGCTCCTTCACCATCGGCGATGAGGTCTTCACCGACCTGCTGGGTATCCGCGACCGCTCCTGGGGCGTTCGCGCCATGGCCGACGTGCCTATCTGGATGTGGGTCTCGGCCCAGTTCGACGACTTCTGCATCTCCGCCTGGCTGTGGGAGACGCCCGAGGGCGAGGTGATCCACGCTGACGGCGCGCTGGTGCCCGAACAGGGCGAGGTGCGGCCCATCACCGCCATCGAGCACGACCTGGATGTCTGGCCCGGCACCAAACGTCCCAGGAAGGGCCGCTTCCTCCTGACCGCGGCCACCGGCGAGAAGCTCGCCCTCACCGCCAGCGAGATCGGGACGATTTTCCTCGGCCCTACGGCCGGCCGCTGGTCGGACAGCGACGCCGCCGCTCTGGCCGCGGCCGACGCTGCCGCCTTCGGTTTCGATCAGCACTGCCGCTTCCAGTTGGGGGACCAGACCGGCTTCGGGGTCGTCGAATATATGATGACGGGGGGCAGCCGTCGCTACGGCATCCCCCCGTCGCGGGTCGCGGGCTAGGCGGCCGCCTCAAGGAGTGGCGGCTTTGCGCTCCTCCAGGATGCGGCGCAGGGCCGTAATCATCTGGGCCACGTTAAGGCTGCCGTACAGTGGATGGCTGAACAGCGCCGGCTCGTTGATCGTGTAGATGTTGCGGCGGCCCACGCGCTTCTTCTCGATGAAGCCGTTCTCCTCCAGGTCACGCACTATCTGGTACACGGCCCGCTCTGTCAGGTCGGTGCCGCGGGCGATCTCTCGGAGCGTGGCCCGGGGGTTCTGGAACAGATGGGTGAGCACCAGTCCGTAGTTGCTGAGGAAGTTCCACTTCTTGGGCATGGTCAATCACTCATCCTTTCCAGCCCGCTTGCCGCGGCGGGCATTTTCCCTGTTTATTGTCTTGCAAAGGGTTGACAGCTTCGAAGACCCCCCGTATATTGAGCGTTAGCGATTGTGGAATTTAGATTCTATATTAAAAGACTAAACGAGCGATATCCAAATGGCAATGTCCGAAACCAAAAACTACCTTAGCTTATACCGATATGGAATTCGAGTGATATTATGCACGTAACCGAGGCCGTTGTCTAGTAGCGACTAGACAGTCCCGCCGCATTCTTCCAGGAAATCGCACCCCGAGAAGATGCCTTCACTCTCCAGACTCTTCAGCCTCCCCAAACCCGACGGCGCCGCTAACGCCACCCGGCGCCTGGACGAGTTCGCCGAAAAATACCAGCAGTTCTTTCCCCGCGTCTTCGCCTACGTCTACGGCCGCGTCCGCAACGTCCAACTGGCCGAAGACCTGGTCGCTGACGTCTTCGAGCGCGTGTTCGTCAAGGCCGCTTCCCTCCGCAACAACGATGCCTTCGCCACCTGGCTGTTCACCATCGCTCGCAACGTGGTGACCAGTTGGGGACGCAAGAGCAGCCGCGAGACCGTCGTCGACCCCGCCGTGCTCTACGCCATCTCGCCCAGCAGCACCTCCGTGGAGAACGAAATCCTGGTCCGCGAGGAAGTCGCCGCTGTCATCGAATGCCTTCGGCGGTTCCCGCAGCGCGAGCAGGACATCGTCGCCCTCAAGTTTGACGCCGGGCTCAGCAACCGTCAGATCGCCGCGATCATGGGCCTCAACGAGGCCAACGTCCGGGTTATCCTGTTCCGGACCCTGCGTAAACTGCGTCAGATGATGGGCGCCCGCCCCGGCGCCGTCGGCTAGCCCCGCGGCCCGATAGCCCCGTCCGCCCGCAGCGCCTCCATCTCCGGCCAGGTGAAGCCCGCCTCCAGCAGCACCTCTTCCGTGTGCTGGCCGAACTCGGGCGCCGGCCTCTGGATTCGGCCCGGCGTGGCGCTGAGATTGACCGCTGGCGCCACCGTCATCAACGACCCGTGCGCCGGATGGTCCAGCGTCGTCAGCATCCCATTCTCGGTCACCTGCGGGTCGGAGGCCAGATCGCCGTACTCCCTGACCACCTCGATGAGCATGTCGTGCTGCCGGAACAGGTCGACCCATTCCTGCGCCGTCCGCGTGACGAACAGCTCGTCCAGTTTGGCTACGAGCTGCATCAGGTCGGCGGCGTGGTACCGGATCCAGTCAATGCTCATCTCCTGCGGTTCCAGCGTCTCACCCGTCGCCTCCCGCATCGCCGCTCGGAACACCGGCCAGTAGCGGCCTACCTGGGCCATGGCCAGCATCAGCCATTTGCCGTCCTTCGCCTTGTAGTGGTTCCACAGGGGGTAGGTGACCCGGCGCGACACCCTGGGGATTGGCGAGCCACCGTAGGTGCCGGACATCAGGTAGCTGGCGATGTTGAACGCCTGCGACGCTATCGTCGCCTGGAGCAGCGAGCCATCCACCATCTGCCCCTCGCCCGTCCGCTCCCGGTGGAACAGGGCCAGGACGATGCCGTAGGCCAGGAGGAAGGCGCTAACCTGGTCCGCGAATCCGGCGAATGTGCGCGTGGGCGGGGTCTCCGGCTCGCCGGTCACGCTCATCAGACCGCCCCTGGCCTGGGCCAGCGGGTCCAGCGCCGGGCGTTCCGCGTCCGGCCCTTTGAGCCCAAACCCCGAGGCTGAGCAGTAGATCAGACGAGGGTTGATGGCCGACAGTGTCTGGTAGTCGATGCCCAGCCGGTCGTTCACGCCCGGCCGGAAGTTCTGCACCACCACGTCGGCGCTCTCCACCAGCCGGTAGAACACCCGGCGACCGCTCTCGGTTTTTAGGTCCAGCACGATGCCCCGTTTGTTGCGGTTGTGCGTCTCGAAGTAGGCGTTGGGGCCGCCCGGCGTAACCTCATACCGCACCACGGAGCGGCCCGGGTCCGGGGAGTCCGGCCCCTCGATCTTGATGACGTCGGCGCCCCAGTCGGCCAGCATCGCCGTGGTCATCGGGCCCTGCTGCCAGATCGTCAGGTCCAGGACCCGGATCCCTTCTAGTGCGTTCATCTCCCCTCCTCGGCTATCATCGCGAGGCTGGCGCTCATTCCTCCTCGTACAGCGCCGCGCACTCCTCCCGTAGGACCCCCGCTGTGTATTCGAACGGGTACGAAACGTGTGACGCCATCCCCAGCAGCGACCCCTTCTCGGGGTGGAAGTAGGCGGGCAGCTCCGCCCATACGGCCCCGATCACCACCCGGGCGATCCTGGCCCACATGACCGCTGAGGTGCACATCAGGCAAGGCTCGCACGTCGTGTATAAGGTTGCGCCTTCCAAGCTTGCTGTCCTCAGCGACCGGCAGGCCGCGCGGATGGCGACGACCTCTCCGTGAGCCGTAGGGTCGTCATCGCCTTGGACCAGGTTGTGCCCTCGGGCCAACAGCTTCCCCTGGCGCACGATGACGGCGCCGAAAGGGAAGTTCCCCTCCGCGACCGCCGCCTGAGCCTCCTCCAGCGCCAGGCGCATGAAGGCGGCGTCGTCGCTCATGGTTCGTACCTCAGGCCGCCGTCGTATCCCGCAGCCGCGCCACCACCTGGGGCAGCGAATCCCCGGCCGGGGCCCGCAGGACCACCTCGCACATCTCCGTCAGGGGCGTCTCGTGCGGGTTAACTTCGATGAGCTTGCCCCTGCTCATCTGCACGTCCACGGGGAACCCCGCCGCCGGGTAGACCACGGCGCTCGTCCCCACCAGCAGCATGCAGTCGCACATGCGGGTCTGGGCGATGCACTCGTCCAGGGCGTCCCGTGGGATCGGCTCCCCGAACATCACCGTATCGCTCTTGACGATGCCGCCGCAGGCTGGACAATGGGGCGGCAACTCGTCGATGGGGAACTCGTCCAGGGGCCAGCGCTGGCCGCATTCCAGGCAGCGGAGCTTGGTCCGGTTGCCGTGGATCTCCGTCACCGCCTTGCTCCCCGCCTCCTGGTGCAGGTTATCGATGTTCTGGGTGATGATGTGCCTCAGGTATCCCATCTCCTCCAGCTCGCTGAGCGCGACATGTCCCGTGTTGGGCTTCGCCTGGGCCAGGGCCTCGATCAGCTCCTGGTAAGCGCCGCTGTGGCTCATGCGCTCCTCCCACCACCTCTTGGGGTCCTCCATGAAGCGCTGGTACCCCTGCATGTCCGGCTCGCCGTACTTGGTCCACAGGCCGCCCGGGCCGCGGAAGGGAGGGATGCCGCTCTCTACCGACAGGCCGGCGCCCACCAGCGCCACCACGTGCCTCGACCCCACGATGAGTCGCGCCGCCTGCTCTACGGCCTGCTCCAGATCGACCTTGCTCACAGTCGCCTCCGAAACTCCTCAGGGAGCGTCTCCTCCAGGGGTTTCGCCGAAGTCACCGTTGCGGTGACAATGACCGTGCGCTCCCGTGGCCCATCGAACTCCGCCAGGAACACCCCTTGCCAGCGGCCCAGCGCCAGCTTTCCGCCCTCTATCGGTATCGTCACCGATTGGCCCACCAGGCTGGCCTTGATATGGGCGTGGGCGTTCCCCTCGGCGTGGCGATAGCGCCCGTTCCTGGGTACCAGCGCCTCCAGCCGTTCCAGGATATCGCGGCCCACGTCGGGGTCGGCGTTCTCGTTCACGACGATGCCGGCGGTCGTGTGGGGCACGTACAGGTGACACAGCCCCTCGTCCACCTTCAGCCGTCCGACGGCGTGGTTTACCTGCTGCGTGATGTCTTCCAGCCGCTCCTGGGCCCGGCTGATGATGTGGATGCGCTCGATCATCCCTTCGACCTCCAGCGACCTATTATAGCCCCAGTCTGTCGCGCCCGCCGTTCGCCCTCGATTTTCAATGTTCGGGCACCAGGTATATAATGAGACTAAGGGCGGGCCTTTCGATGGGGTAGCGTAGCGTGATTCGGAGGCTGCGGCCCAGGGCTGCTTTCCTGCTTCTCTCCGTCATTGTCGCCAGCGTTCTAGTGCCGGCCGCAGTGCCCGCTGACACCTACGCCGGGCAGGTGCTGGTGCCGGCCGAATGGCGGCGGACGCATCCCGGGCCATACACGATCACCATCTCCGTCCTGGTGGACGATGAGTGGGTGACACGCTTCGGCGCCGACGCTCAGAAGCAGGCTTACGCCATCGTGGCGGCAGCGAACCAATACTTCGAGCCCGCCGCCATCAAGCTCCGCCCTGCCCTGTATGCCATCTGGCAGTCCCAGGACGGGGCCTCGTCGTTGCAGCAACTTCTGGACCAGGTCGACGGGTCCCATCACCCCAGCAGCGCCGACATCACCGTGGCTCTGACCGCCCAGTACAGCGGGCCGGAGGGCGGCATCGCGCACCCCGACCACCGCCACATCGTGGTCAAGCACCACCCCTATCGCCCCGACCACGACGCCTTCGTGCTGGCCCACGAGATCGGCCATGCCCTGGGGCTCAGCCACCATCACTGCCCTCACGAGTACTGCCTCATGTCCGACCACGCCTATGACCCGAGGCAGCACTGGTGCCCCGATCACTACCGGCTCCTAGAGGAGAACGGCGGCTACTTCCAGTACCTCTCGAGCCTATCAGCGTAACCGGCCGCCCCAGGCGCCGAAAGCCAGCCACGGGTCGTGTGGAACCACGTCCTGACGGCCGCGAGATGGTGTGACGCGATCGTTACAAGCCGGAGCCGCCTATTGACGGCGCCGTTACGCGACTAATGGCACAATTTAGAGAGCATGACCGAAGGTGAGCCGCTGGCGGCCCCGTGCGGCGAGACTGCACCTGTCTTCACTAACGGTATAATCGAAGACGGGATCACTGACCTGTAACGAACGATGAGCCGTCTGCTGAGCGCTCCGTGGTCGCTGCTGCGCAGGGTTAACCTGTGGCCGCGGCTCGTCGTGGCCGTCAGCCTCGGCTTTCTTCTCCTGTTTGCCGTCCTCAGCGTCCTGATTCTGCGGCTCGTGGACGACAGCCGCGATCGCATCCTCCAGTCGCGTCTGCTCATCGCTCAGATGGCGGCGCGGCAGGTCAACAGCGTTCTGGAACACGATTTCGTTGCCCTGGAGCGTGTTGCCGATTCCATCCCCAATGAGACGCCCTCGACAAACTCCGCCGCTATGTCGGACCAGTTGGTGGGGATCCTGGGCAACACAGGTGACACGTGGCTTGGCCTCTACCTGCTGGATGCCCGCGGAAACCAGATCGCCGCTGCGCCTGCGGCCCGGATGCAAGCTCCCGTTGATCTAGCGGCGGATCCCAGCATTGGCCAGATCGCAGCCACAGGCCAAAGGGGCGTCTCGACCCCCTACGCGGATGGGGTCACCGGCAAGCCGGCCGCCATGCTGCTCCAGCCGGTGACTGCTTCCCAAGGGGGCACCGAGCTCATCTTGGGAGGCCTCATCGACGTCTCGCACGCGGAGTTTCTAGGGCCGCTCAATGACGCCAAAGGGCTGGGAAAGACCGGACACGCCGAGCTCTTCGATAGCCGAGGCCTCGTCATCGACTCCACGGATCCGGTGCCCTTCCTATCGCTCGGCGAACACCGGGACTTCTACCTGCGCATGGAGATGGCCGGCGCTGAAGGCGTAGACACGGTGCCTTTGCAGCCCAGGGATGCGGCAGAGGCGGAAGGGGAGGCCGAGAACCACATCATGGCAGTTGCCCACCTCTCTAGCGCCCCATGGGGAGTGGCGGTGGGCGGCAGCGAGTCGGAGACCCTGGCCCCTGTGACGGACCTGCGCAATAACATGCTGATACTGGGCGCCGTCTCTCTGGTGGTGCTCTGGCTGGTCACCCTTGTTGGCGCGCGCTTGCTGGTGCGTCCCGTACGCGTCCTCACCGGGGCCGCCGACCGGATCGCCGCCGGCGACCTGGACACGTCGATCCGCGTGGCCGAGGGTGGGGAGATCGGGAGGCTGGGCGAGACCCTGGAGGCTATGCGCCTGCGGCTCAGGCAGTCGCTGGAAGAGATCAGCCGCTGGGGCAAGGAGCTGGAGACGAAGGTAGACGAACGCACCGGGGAGCTTAACGCCCGCAATCGAGAGCTCACAGCTCTCACGGCGGTGGCTACCGCCGCCAACGAATCGCGAAACCTTGAGCAGATGTTGGAGCGTTGCCTGGACATTGTCCTGGAGCATACGACGATGGAGGCGGGCGCCGTGCGGCTTCTGGACAAAGAGAACGGCAGGCTGGTGGCCGCAGCGCGGCGGGGCGCCTTCGGCGAATTCCCTTGCGGGGAACGGACCATCGCCCTCGACGAGTGCTCTTGCGGGCATGTAGCCTCCACCGGACGGCCCCTGATGGGCCAGTCGGCCCAACTCGGCGGTCTTACCCGCCGCCCCTGCCTGGCGCAGGGCTTCGATCTCGCCGCCATCCTGCCTCTGAAGTCCTCCACCGGAGTGGAGGGCGTTCTCTACCTGGCCCAGCGCCAGGGCGGCGCCCTCGAGCCGCGGGACGCCGAAATGCTGACGGTGATATGCAACCAGATCGGCGTCGCCATCGAGAACGCGCACCTGCTACAGGACCTGAGCAAGATGGAAGCTCAGCGGCAGGTGGATACCCTCAAGTCCGAGTTCATATCCGCTGTTTCCCACGAGCTGAGGACTCCCCTGGGGTTCATCAAGGGCTACGTCACCACCCTCCTCAGGGAGGACCTGACCACCGACCCGGAGACCCAACAGGAGTTCCTCCAGATCATCAACGAGGAGAGCGACAAGCTGCAGAACCTCATCGACGACCTGCTGGATGCTTCCAGACTGCACTCCGGCGGCCTCAGGTTGAGCCGGAAGCCGGCCAGAGTTGGCAAGATCGCAGAGCAGGCCTTGGAGAAGCTGAAAACCGCTTTCCCAGAGCGCGACTTTCGACTTCACCTCCCGCCGCGGGAGCCCGAGGTGGCGGTCGATCCCTGGCGGATCGAGCAGGTCGTTCAGAACCTCGTAGACAACGCCGTCAAGTACTCGCCTTCAGACAGTCCGGTTACGGTGGGCGTCCGTTTCGAGGGCCCGGAGGTGGTGGTGTCGGTGCGGGATCAGGGAAATGGCATCGCGGCAAGGGAAAGCAAGAAGATCTTCGAGCCCTTCTATCGCGGGCCCGATGCCGCGGTCTACTCTGCCCAGGGCACCGGCCTGGGACTCACCATCTGCCGCGGAATCGTTGAGGCGCACGGGGGACGCATCTGGGTGGAGAGTAAGGTGGGCAAGGGCAGCACGTTCTACTTCGCCCTGCCGCTGGCAGGCGACGGGTCCGATCACGAGAAGCTCGGTATAGATACGACCGAGGTGGGGCATGATCCCGGGGGCGCGCAGGTACCCGTTCCGAAAGCTCCTCCAGTTGACCCGGTCTAGGTTCGCGCAACGCGTCGGTCCCCAGATTTCGTCCCGGCGCAGGGCGCCATAGGGAGCTGACCCTTGTCCAGCCCTCACATCCTGGTGGTGGACGACGAGCCCCGCTACCTGAGGCTGATCCGCTACAACCTGGAGTCCGTCGGCTACCAGGTCTCCTGCGTTGCCACCGGCGAGGAAGCCCTGGACGGCGTGGCGCTCCAACCGCCGGACCTTATCATTCTGGACCTGCGGCTGCCCGGCAAGGACGGGTTTCAGGTCTGTCAGCAGATCCGGGAGTTCTCTACCGTCCCCATCATCATGCTGACCGCTCTGGGTGAGGAGCAGGACAAGGTTCGCGGCCTCCAGGTGGGCGCCGACGATTACGTGACCAAACCCTTCTCGGCCAAGGAGCTGTTAGCCCGGGTAGAGGCCGTCCTCCGGCGGGCACGCCTATCCGATATCCCCACTACCCAGCCCTCGTTCAGTTGCCCCGATTTCACCATCGATTTCCTGGCCCGGCGACTTGAGGTGCGCGGCGAAGAGGTGCGACTCAGCCCCACGGAGTACCGTCTTCTCCACTGCCTGGCTGCCAACGCCGGCCGCGTGATGACTCAGGAGGAGCTTCTGGAGAAGGTGTGGGGGGCCCACTACCGCGGCCAGTACGAAGGCCTGCGGATGTATATCCTACGCCTGAGACAGAAGATCGAAGAGGACCCCCACGAGCCTAGGTACATCTTGACGCGGCCGGGTATCGGCTACATGCTGGCCGTTCCCGCTTGATCTGACCGCCGGCCTGCTGGCCCTGGGGAGCCCGCGCAGGGTTCCCAGTTTCCTATTAGCGCCCGCGCACTGTTACCGCGTTGTTACAGCCCTTGTGTGTTCGTTCACAAAGTTGTTACGCCCCGGCTGCCACAATAGGAGCGTAAGCCATGACTCTGGTCTATTAGGGGAGTACAGGAGGTAACCAAGATGAAGACGTTCCTAGCGCGGCGCAGGGCCCTGTTTCTCCTGCCCCTTCTCGTTCTGCCGGTGGCCCTTCTTGCCTTTGCCTGTGGAGGCGGAGGGGAGGAGGGCACTAAGGAGGCCGCCACCACAGAGGGCGAGCTGTTCGTCGACCCCAACGCCCCTGTCGTCGATATCGACGTCAACGAGTGGTCCGTCAAGCCGCAGACCGCCACCGCTGCCGCGGGCGCCGTCACCTTCAACGCCGAAAACAAGGGCGCCAGCGCCCACGAGCTCGTTCTCATCAAGACCGATACCCCCGCCGATCAGCTTCCAGTCGCGAACGGCAAGGTTGACGAGGATGCCGTCGGCGAGGTCATCGGCGAGATCGAGGACCTGGGCGCCGGCCTTAGCGTCGCCGCCACCTTTGACCTGGCCCCCGGCCACTACGCCTTCATCTGCAACTACGAGGGCCACTACCAGCAGGGGATGCACGCCGATTTCACGGTCGGCGGCTAAGCCCGCAACTGTTCGCACGCACGCTACGCTACACACAGAAGGCTGGGCCCCGGCCCAGCCTTCTGTGTGTTTTCTCTTTGCAGCCCGCTGCGCAGCGCCCTTGACCCCTGCCCGTAGCGGGGGCTAGGTTGGGGATTGCCATGCCCTCCGTCCTCACCATCGCCGGCTCCGATTCCAGCGCCGGCGCCGGCATCCAGGCCGACCTCAAGACCTTCGCCGCCCTGGGTGTCTACGGCACCTCCGCTCTCACCGCCGTCACCGCCCAGAACACCCTGGGCGTGACCGCCGTCCACGAGCTGCCGCCCGAGATGGTGGCCGCTCAGATCGACACCGTCGTCAGCGACATCCGCCCCGACGCCGTCAAGACCGGTATGCTGGCCAGCGCTGCCATCATCGAGGTGGTGGCAGCGAAGGTGAAAGAGCACGGGCTCCCCAATCTCGTGGTTGACCCGGTCATGGTGGCCAAGAGCGGCGACCCCTTGCTGCGAAAGGACGCCGTCTCCGTCCTGCGCGATCTCCTGCTTCCCCTGGCCGCCGTGATCACGCCCAATCTGCCCGAGGCTGCCGTCCTGACCGGCCTCGAACTGGAGTCCAAAGCCGATATCCACCGCGCGGCCAAAGAGATCGTCGCTCTGGGCGCACGCGCTGTGGTCCTCAAGGGCGGCCACGTCCAGGGCGGCAAGGCCGTCGACCTCCTCTACGATGGCCGCGAGTTCCGGGAGTACTCCTCTCCCTGGATCAAGACCACCAGCACGCATGGCACCGGCTGCACCTTCGCCTCCGCCATCGCCGCCTTCCTAGCCCGGGGCGAGCCCCTGGCGGAAGCTGTGGGGCACGCCAAGGAGTACCTCACCGAGGCCCTGCGCCGCGCCTACCCCATCGGCTCCGGCAACGGCCCCGTCCACCACTTCTACCGCTGGTGGAAGGGGTGAACGCCTTCTTGACCGATTTTTCACCGGCTATTAACCGGCGACCTGTAGCATTTAACCCGCCCGTTAACCGACGCCGCCGAGAATGAATATTAGCAGGCAGACCTCATGCGAAAGGGGAGACGTGCAATGGTGAATCAGAACCGAGATAACGGGGCGGGGACAGCGGTTGCTGAACCCACGCCGCAGGATCTGTCCACAGTGGCACCACACGGGGCCGGCGAGCACGGGTTCTCGGGTCTCTACGCCGATGCAGCTCACAGCACCTCCAGGGTCGCGCAGATTACCCGTCGACTCTACCTCGTCATCCACTACGATGGCGCAGAGCGCAAGATCAGCCAGTTCGATGGCCAGGCCGAAGCTCAGTCCTTCATTGAAGAGCTCCTGGCCCAGGGCGTCGGCCCAGAGGCCATCGACACCTTCGGCGCCTCCAAGCTCGACTTTGAAGTCCACTTCCAGCCGGTAGTCAGCTTTGGCATCCCTTAGCCCCAGGCGCGCGAAGCGCCGCCTCCGGGCGATGCGCGCACCCGGCTCTCGCCAGGGCCACCCATTTGCCTTTGGCTGCCGTGGGAGTAACATCCAGGCCTCTCAGAACGTCCATACCTATAGCAATTCCGCTCCCTTCGGCTTCACATGGTGAGTCCTGAAGGAGACTACATGGGGACAGGAGGCTTGAACATGGCGTTCGGCAAGAAGGACGACAAGCGCGACGAGGTCGTCGAGGGACCTGACGGCGATGCGACCGAGGGCTCGGGCAACGGCGCCGGCGAGCACGGGTTCTCTGGCGTCTACCCAGGCGCCGCCTATGCCCGCACCCGACCACCCGAGACCGGCGGTCGCACCTTCATCATCATCCATGAGGCCAGCGGCGGCGGGCGCAAGATCAATCAGTTCGACAGCCAGCCCGAGGCCCAGGCCTTTGTGGAACGGCTGTTGTGTGAAGGCATCATCAGGGAAGCTATCGACACCTACTGGGCTCTGAAGTTCGACTTCGACGTCAGCTTCCGCCCGGTCGTCGATTTCAAGGCAGCCGCTCTGGACCGGCTCGCCTCCTCGGGGGTCATGGCGCCCTCTGCCAGGGCGCCCGAAGGCCCGCCCGATGGCTTCCCCGGCAGCATATAAGAAGCATTGATTGCGCCATAGCAATCTGACCCTGCCCAGGGAGCCTGATCCTACTGTGAGACCGGCGAAGGCCGCAGGAATTCGCGTCATCCACTACGGTATCGATCCCATCGGCGCTGAAGTGGTCCGCCTCGTCGCCGAGCGACCCGACGTGGAGAGCGTGGCCGCCATCGACTCTGCCAAGGCCGGCAGGGACCTGGGCGAGGCCGCCGCCCTCGGCCGCAAGCTCGGCATTACTATCGCCTTCGACCCTCAGACCGTCTTGACCGAAGTGGAAGCGGACATCGTCCTCCACGCCAGCGAGGTTAGCCTCGCGGACGCCTATCCCCAGATCCTTCAGGCCCTGATGGCCGGCAAGAACGTCATCTCCAGCTGTCCGGAACTGACCTTCCCCTGGGTTCGCTACCCCGACCTCGCTCGGCGGCTGGACCAGCAGGCCCGGAACACCGGCGTCGCCGTCTTGGGCACCGGCATCTACCCTGGTTTCATCTCTGACACCCTGCCCTTGCTCCTGGCCGCCGCTTGCCGCCAGGTCAAGGGCGTCCGCGTCATCCGCGTCGCAGACATCGCCCCCCAGGGCCTGGCCCTCCGCCACAAGGCTGGCATCGGCCTCAGCCCGGAGGGCTTTCGGCGCGCCGCCAGCAACGGCGGCGTCGGTTTGATGGGCCTGCGTGAGTCCCTCGACATGCTCGCCGACACCCTCGGCTGGTCCCTCGACGACAGGAAGGAGACCCTGGAGACGGTCATCGCCGGTCATCGTGTCGTCACCGATTACTACCTCGTCGAAAGAGGCTACGTCTTAGGCCTGCGCCAGACCGCCAGCGGCTTCATGGGCGACCGCGAAGTGGTGCGCCTGGAGATGGAGATCTCTCTCGGCGCCGAAAACCCCAGGGATGAGATCGTCATCGAAGGCACTCCACCCCTCAGACTGGCCATCCCCGGCGGCCTCCCGGGCGAGCTGGCCGCCGCAGCCATCATGGTCAACTGCGCCCCCGCCGTGGTCCGCAGCGGCGCCAGCGGCCTCCTCTCCATGCGCGATATGCCCATCGCCCCCTACCGCCCTCAAGGGCTCTCGGCCCAGCAGGGCCTCGGCTAGGCCAGACCCCCAATCTGCCCGAGGCTGCTGTCCTGACCGGCCTCGAACTGGAGTCCAAAGCCGATATCCACCGCGCGGCCAAAGAGATCGTGGCCTTGGGCGCCCGGGCCGTCGTCATGAAGGGCGGCCACCGTCAGGGCGAGGCCGCCGTGGACGTCCTCTACGACGGCCGCCAGTTTCGCGAGTACTCGGCCCCCCGCGTCGAGACCACCAGCACCCACGGCACCGGCTGCACCTTCGGCTCCGCCGTCGCCGCCTTTCTGGCCCGGGGCGAGCCCCTGGCGGAAGCTGTGGGGCACGCCAAGGAGTATCTGACCGACGCCCTTCGGCGAGCCTACACCATAGGCTCGGGCAACGGCCCCGTCCACCACTTCTACCGCTGGTGGGACGCCTGAAGGTTGCCGCCCGCGCCGTAGGGGCGGACCCCCGTGTCCGCCCTCGCACCACGCCCCGTCGCCCGTGCCGTAGGGGCGGTGCTTGCCCGGCCCCCGTAGGGACCGCCGCTTACTG